>ERZ808252.318-NODE-318-length-48931-cov-16.052787_pt1 | contig 48931 bp, 37 predicted proteins | sample MGYA00521242_ERZ808252 | MGnify/ENA primary metagenome ERZ808252 (study PRJEB31516, sample SAMN03275581) | gut metagenome | biome: mammalia-associated habitat; material: feces | host: Papio cynocephalus | place: Kenya | collected 2012-08-07 ... | reverse complement strand
ACGAACTCGTTAGCATAACGGTAAACGGAACGGCAATCAGCGGAAACACCTTTACGATGCCCGCTAGCGATGTAACGGTAGGCGCAACGTTTAGAGCAATCGAATACACGATAACTACTGCAAGCGTTTCTAACGGAACTTTAAGTGCTAACGTAAGTAAAGCGACTAAGGGAACTACGGTAACGGTAAGTGCAACTCCTAACGAAGGATACGAACTCGTTAGCATAACGGTAAACGGAACGGCAATCAGCGGAAACACCTTTACAATGCCTGCGGGTAACGTAACGGTAAGCGCAACGTTTAAATTAAAGCAAGTTTCTAGTTCTAGTAAAGACGACTCGTCAAGCAGTTCTAGTTCGAGTTCTAGTAAAGACGACTCGTCAAGCAGTTCTGGTTCGAGTTCTAGTAAAGACGACTCGTCAAGCATTTCTAGTTCGAGTTCTAGTAAAGACGACTCGTCAAGCAGTTCTAGTTCGAGTTCTAGTAAAGACGACTCGTCAAGCAGTTCTGGTTCGAGTTCTAGTAAAGACGACTCGTCAAGCATTTCTAGTTCGAGTTCTAGTAAAGACGACTCGTCAAGCAGTTCTAGTTCGAGCTTTAAGCCCACTAGAAAAGGCGGATGTAATTCTAGCATAGCGTCGTCTTTGGGAATATTACCCTTATGTTTAATAGCATTTGCGATAATAGTATTCTTGAAAAAACGTAACGACTGATCAATAAAAATACGGCGGTTTAAAACCGCCGTATTTTTTTTGCAAAAAAATAGAAATTTTCCAACAAATAAGCTATAATAATTGTTTAATAAATAAGAAAAGGAAATTTTAAAACAAGATAATGAAAAATCATCAAGCCGAAAAATTGGTTCCTCTAATAAAGTCGGGAAACGAAAAGGCGTTTGAACAATTATATACTTTAATGAAAAAGGGCGTGTTTTCCTTTTTATATTCTATGACGAATAATTATCACGTTGCGGAAGAGCTTATGCAAGATACCTTTATAAGGGTAAAGCAGTATATACATAATTTTCAAGACAAAAATTTTGTTGCGTGGGTATTGCAAATTGCTAAAAATTTATGTTTAAATCATTTAAAAAAGGAAAGCCGTAACGTATATTTACCCGAAGAAACGGCTAGAACGATAGTGGACGAAAAGTCCGATTTTACAACCCCGCTTTTAGACACCGTTAAAAAAATTTTGCCCGAAGACGAATATAAAATAGTAATGCTTTTTGTTATAGGGGAATATAAACACAAAGAAATAGCGCTTTTATTGGATTTACCTTTGGGGACGGTAACGTGGAAGTATTCAAAGGCAATTAAATTTGTCAAAAATTATTTAAAAGAAATTGAAAAGGAGGGAAGAAATGAAAAATTTTAAAAAAAGATTAAATGCAGAATTCGATAAAATAATTCCACAGCAAAGCGAAAGATTAAAAAACACAAAAATAACGGTCGTGCAAGAAAAATCGTCGCCAAAATTTAATTTCAAAAAAATGGTTTTGTCTTTTTCGCTGGTATTCGTTTTTGCGTTTATTTCTGTTTTTTCGGTAATTTTTGTTAATCGTTCCGACGGCAAAAAAGGATTTAAAGCCGAAAACTACACAAGCTATATCACTTTAAGCATAAATCCGTCCTTTTCTATTTTAACCGACGAAAACGGAACGGTAAACAACGTTGTTGCGGACAATTACGACGGCGAAATAGTTTTATCCGATTTAACGTTTACAAACGAAAACTATAAAACCGTTATAGAAAAAATAATAAGTTCGTGCAAAAAATCGGGATATATCGATTCGACTAACGCAATAAGCGTTGAAATAGCGTGTAAAAATCAAAAAAACTATTCTAAAATAGAACAAGAAATTCAAAATGCAATAAATTCCGTGGTAAGCGGAAATCAAAATGCGGTGGAAATAAAAGAAAAAAATCAAGAACTTTTAAAAGAACTTGCAAAAACGCTTGACGACGCGATAGACGATAACAGCGACTTAGATAAAATATTTAAAGCGTTAAAAAATCAAAAAGGCTTTATAGAACAAAAACAGGGGGAAAAAGAGAATAACGAATTTTCGGAAAAAACCGAAAAGATACTCAATTTATTACTCGTCAATGTTATTTTAGACCTTGCCGAAGAGTTAAGCGAGTGTTTTGAAGAGTTAGAAGAAATAAAAGAAGATAAAGAAATAGATACCAAAGAATTGTTAAAAAGAGTTTACAATGACAAGCAAGACGACGATGATATATTAAACGCTAAAAAACTTTTGGCAGAAATACAAACTTTTTTTAAAAAACTTGGCAAAAAAGACGTTTTAATTTTAACTGTAGAAGGTTACGAAAAATTAAAGGAAAGTTATACTTTTAAAATGAGCGAAGACGAAATAGAAGAAATGGCAGAAAAAATAGAAGACGTTTTAGAAGACGCGGACGAAAAAGAATATCAAGAAGTTTTAGATAGTATTTTAAAAAACGAAAATGTAAAAAAAGTCTTTGACGAATTAAAAGAAGAGCTTGGAGACGATTTAAATTTAAGCTTATTATTACAGTTAGAAAAGGAAAGTAAAAACTATAAAAACGAAAGAAAATAAAAATTTTTAAAAAATTTTAAAATTTCACCAATAAATTTAAAACGAGGATTGTTTAATAAGCAAGAAAGACAAAAAGGAGACTTGATTATGAAATTAGCAAAAATAATAACAGCGATAATTTTAAGCTTAGCATGTTTATTTACGGCAATAGGGTGTAACAACAAAAAAGGCAATAGCAAAAACGAAACGGCAACGACGTATTTGGCAATAGACATAAACCCTTCCGTAGAACTTACGCTAGACGAAAATGAAAAAGTATTGTCCGTAAAAGCGTTAAACGACGACGGAAAAGTATTGCTGTTTAAAGCCGACGTAGTAGGAGATAGCGTTACGCAGGCAACGGAAACGCTTGCGAATTTAGCGGTAGAACTAGGATTTATAACCGATTTAAACAACGGAATTTCTTTAAGCGTTATAGGCGATAACGAAGACGAAATTTTTAACAAAGTAAAAGTTAAATTTGAAGAAAAATCGGGCGTTAAGGTAGAAGCCGACGTAAAAATTACTTTAAGTAAAGAATTAGAAAATTTAAAGAACAAATATCCTGACAATCAAGCGATACAAAGTTTAACGTTAAATAAATTAAGACTAATAAAATCCGCAATGGAAAAAGACGCTACTTTAACCATAGAAGTTGCGGTTACCATGGACGTTAAAGAGCTAATCGAAATTATTAAAAAATACGATAAAATTATAGAAGATTTAGACGATGACACAGAAGACCTTATAGAAAAAATAGAAAAAGAATACGAAATAAAAGAAAAAGAGTTATTAGATAGTTGTTTCGACGTTGTAGATTTAGCAAAAAGCACTAGTTTAAAACTTTTAAGAAACGCTTACGAATATTTTGAAAATTTAGAAGACGACGAATTAGATAAGTACGAAATTGTAATTTTAACAGACGAGCAGGTAAAAACCATTGCGGAAAAAATAAACATCGCAACCGAAGAAATAAATTCTTTTATCGAAAGATGTAAAAACGCAAACGGCGATATAACTTTGGATAGTCTGGAAGACGAAATAGACAGAATTTATAGAAATTTAAGTCCTTCCGAAAGAGAAGCTTTTGAAGATTTGTACGACGATTTAGACGATTATTTAGAAGATTTAGAAGAAGCGATAACCGTTCCCGAAAAGGTAAAAACAGAAATAATAGAAAAACTAAATACTCTTAAAGATTATTTAACCGAAACTTTACCCGACGTTGGCACAATAGAAGATTTAGAAGACTATATAGAAGAAGTTGCGGAAACTTTGGAAGAAAAAGTAGAGCAATTAGAAAAAGATTTAGAAGACTATATAGAAAAAAATAAAACTTTAAAAAAAGCTTATGAAAATAAAAAAGCGGAAATAAAAGCCGAACTAGAAAATATAAAAGCTCAAAAGCAACAGGAAATAGAAAAAGCAAAACAAGACTATAAAAACAAAATGGAACAAATAATAAGCGAAAGAAAAAACAAATAACTAACCATATAACAACCAAAATTTAAGGCGTGGCGTTTTGCTACGCCTTAAATTTGTTTATTTCCTTGAAAGATTGCTTTTTATATGTTAAAATATAATGGTTAGAAAGCTAAAATATTCATTTTATCGGTCTAACGGTTAAGTAAAGGAGCAAAAATGTTTGAACAACTAATTCAAGCCGTAAAACAAGCGGGAAAACATATAAAACAAGGTCATTTTAAATCCGAGCAGAAAGACGGGTTTGCAAACATCGTAACGCAGGCGGATATATGGTCGCAAAACTTTTTGTGCGAGCAAATAAGTAAGTATTATGAAAACGCGGGCTTTATTTGCGAAGAAGAACACTTGCTAAAAGAAAATAAAAACGGACTTACGTTCGTAATAGACCCTATCGACGGCACTCAAAATTTTTCTAGGGGGATAGGGGAATACGCTATTTCCGTAGGCGTTTTAGATAAAGGGGAAGTTATATTCGGCGTAGTGTATAATCCCGCAAAAGACGAGCTATACGTCGCTGAAAAGGGTAAAGGCGCGTATTTAAACGGCAAAAAAATAAGCGTTTCCAAAAGAAAATTAAACGACGCGTTATTTTGCACGGCTTTATCTTTATACAAAAAAGATTACGCGGACGTTTGCGCAAAAATAATACTCGATATTTACAAGCGTTCTAACGACGTAAGAAGATTCGGCAGTTGCGCGCTCGAATTGTGTTATCTTGCGAAAGGCGATTGCGATTTGTTTTTCGAAATGAGAGTTTTCCCTTGGGATTACTGTGCGTCTTTTTTAATTTTAAAAGAAGCGGGCGGAGAAATTTGCGGATACGGCGGACAAAAATGTTCGTTTAATAAACCGACTATGGTTTTGGCTTCTAACAGTAAAGAAAGTTTACAAGAACTTATAAACACCGTTAATAAATATTTAGACAAAGTACCTTACGAGGAGTAATATGGATTTTACTACTAATAAAGAAAAACTGGAAGAAAAGTTGTTAAAAGCTAAAACTACGGATAACGTAGATTTAAACGCTTTATACGAACACGGACATAGCGAGCTTTCGTTGCAACAAAGTAAACGCGACCAAATAATAACGCTTTACATAGCTTTATTTTCGCTGATAATTCCGTTTGCGTTTTCGGTAGAAAAAATGTCTTATTTAGGAAAGGGAATGATATTTTTATCCATAGGAATAATAGGCGTTTTATTTTCTTTGATAATTATAAGATATAGAATTTATAAAGAAGCGTACTGGCTTGGCTGTCAAACGCTAACGCTTTTAATGGGGTACGAAAAAAGCGTGTTATGCAAAGAAGTCGTGCAGGAAAAGTATAAAGAATGTTTTATGAAAAAAGGTAAAAAGTATATAAAGCAAAAAAACGGAGAAAAACGCTTTAATTATCGCAAATTTATAAAGAATAATTTATTCAGCGCGGAAACTTTGCATTACGTTATTTTATCCTTTATAACTTCTATAATTTCGGGGCTTGCGGTCGGAATTTCTTTTTACTACTTTAAAGCCGTTACGCTTATATCCGTTTTAATAGGAACGGGCTACGGAATAATACTTTTTATCCTTTTGGTAAGAAGTTATTTTAAGCAACTCATTACTGCGTATAAATTCGTCGTAGACGAAAACGATAATTCGTTTAATATGCTTTTCGGAAAAACGTGGTTTTTACATTTTTATTCCGAATAAAATTAGTTTGTCAAGGCAAAATAAATTATGCTTTGGCAAATTTTTTATGGGAAAATCGCAAATAGAAAAGTCGGTTTTTAAAATTTATTTTAGGTTCAAAATTATAGGGTGTAATTCGATACTTTGGTAAAATTTGTTTTTTAGGACAAAAAAAGTTCAAAAAGACTGTTAAAAATAAAAAAAATACGGAAAAACGTCCTTTTTTTAATTTCGTAATATTGACTTTAAAAAAAGTATGTAATATAATAAAAAAGATGAAATGAATTCAATTTGGAGGAATACTATATGAAAAAATTGACTATTGACGGTAACACCGCTGCCAGTCACGTAGCTTATGCGTTCAGCGAAGTTGCGGCTATTTATCCTATTACCCCTTCTTCGCCTATGGCGGAAGTGGCTGACACTTGGGCTACCGAAGGTAGATTAAACATGTTCGGACAACCTTTAAGACTTGCCGAAATGCAATCCGAAGGAGGCGCCGCAGGCGCTGTTCACGGCTCGCTTACGGCAGGCGCGTTGACAACTACTTATACTGCAAGTCAAGGCTTACTTTTAATGATTCCGAATATGTATAAAATCGCGGGGGAATTATTACCTACCGTTTTCCACGTAAGCGCAAGAGCGTTAGCGGCTCATTCGCTTAACATTTTCGGCGACCACGCGGACGTTATGGCTTGTCGTCAAACGGGATTTGCAATGCTTGCTTCCAACTCCGTACAAGAAGTTATGGATTTGGCGTTAGTCGCTCATCTTTCCACTTTAAAAGCAAAAGTTCCTTTCCTTCACTTCTTCGACGGTTTCAGAACCAGCCACGAAGTTTCTAAAATCGACGTAATCGACTACGAAGATATGAAAGCTTTGGTTGATATGAAGGATATAGAAGACTTCCGTTCAAGAGCATTAAACCCCGAACACCCCGTTCAAAGAGGTACTGCTCAAAACGCAGATACTTATTTCCAAAACAGAGAAACTGCTAATAAGTATTACGAAGCTACGCCCGAAATCGTTCAAAAAATGATGGACAAAGTAAACAAACTTACGGGTAGAAATTATCACTTATTCGACTACGTAGGCGCTCCCGACGCGGACAGAGTTATCGTTATTATGGGTAGCGGAGCGGATACGATAGAAGAAACGATTAACAGAATGAATAAAGAAGGCGAAAAAGTCGGCGTATTAAAAGTTAGACTTTATAGACCTTTCGCTCAAAAAGCATTTTTAAAAGCTCTTCCCAAGACCGTTAAAAAGATTGCCGTTTTAGATAGAACCAAAGAAGCAGGTTCTTTAGGCGAACCCTTATATCTCGACGTTTGCGCGACTTTAACGGAAGCTAAAAAGAGAATTACCGTAGTCGGCGGAAGATACGGTTTAGGTAGCAAGGAATTCAATCCTTCTATGGTTTACGCGGTTTACAAAAATCTTGCGCAAGACAAACCCAAAAATCATTTCACGGTCGGAATTTACGACGATATTACTCACACTTCGCTCGACTTCTCCGAACAATACAACGCCGCTCCCGAAGGAACTATTTCTTGTAAGTTCTACGGTTTAGGCTCGGACGGAACGGTAGGCGCTAACAAAAACAGTATTAAGATTATAGGCGACCACACCGATAAATTCGTTCAAGGATATTTCTTCTACGATTCTAAAAAGTCGGGCGGTATAACCGTATCGCATTTAAGATTCGGCGACACTCCTATTCAATCCGCTTATTTAATAGACGCGGCTGATTTCGTACAATGTTCTAACCCTTCTTACATCATTCGTTACAACATGACGGGCGATATTAAAGAAAACGGAACTTTCTTACTCGATTCTCCGGCTACCAACGCAAGCGAATTAGAACAAATTTTACCTGCTTCCGTTAAGAGAGATATTGCAAGAAAGAATATCAAACTTTACGTTATAGACGCAATAAAAATTGCGGGCAACTTAGGATTAAAGGGAAGAACGAACACCATTTTACAATCGGCGTTCTTTAAAGTCGCAAACATTATTCCTTACGACCAAGCCGTTGAATATATGAAAAAGATGGCCTATAAGTCGTTTGCGAAGAAAGGCGACGCAATAGTTCAAATGAACTACGACGCTATCGATTCTGCCGCAGCTAACCTTATTAAAATAGACGTTCCCGCTAGTTGGAAAGACGCTACTACGGGTGCGGAAATGGTTAAAGTTGCGGACGATAAATACTTTAAAGAAGTTATTCATCCCATACTTTCGCTCGAAGGCGACAAACTTCCTTCTTCCGCATTCAATGCAGACGGAACCGTTCCTACCGGAACTACTAAATTCGAAAAGAGAGGCGTTGCCGTATTAGTTCCCAAGTGGATAGGCGAAAATTGTATTCAATGTAACCAATGCGCGTTCGTATGTCCGCACGCTTGTATCAGACCCGTAATCGTTAAAGAAGGAACTCAAAAACCCGAAAGCTTTACTACTCGTCCCGCAATGCAAATGAAAGGCTACGAGTATAGAATGCAAGTAAGTCCGTTAGACTGTTTAGGTTGCGGAGTTTGTGCAAACGTTTGTCCCGCAAAGGAAAAAGCTTTGGTTATGACTCCTTTCGGAAAAATCGAAAAAGAAGAAGTAGTAAACTACGAATTCAGCGAAACCTTACCCGAAGTAGAAGCTCCTTTCAAGGCTAACACCGTTAAGGGAAGTCAGTTCAAGAAACCTTTATTCGAATTCTCGGGCGCGTGCGCAGGATGCGGAGAAACTCCTTATATTAAAGTTGTAACTCAATTATTCGGCGATAGAATGGTAGTAGCAAACGCTACGGGATGTTCGTCCATTTACGGCGGTTCTTCTCCGACGTGTCCTTACACCGTTAATAAAGAAGGTAAAGGACCTGCTTGGGCAAACAGCTTGTTCGAAGACAATGCGGAATTCGGTTACGGTATGAATTTAGCTTACGGTCAAAGAAGAGCAAAACTTGCCGACGAAATGAAAAAAGCGTTAGAACTCGGACTTAAAGGAAAAGTTGCGGACGCATTTAAAGAATGGTTAGAAAATAGAAACAACGTAGAAATTTCCGAAAAAACGGGAGCCGTTATAAAAGCGGGAATTTCAGGAGCGGTTAAGAAGTCTACGGGCGAACTTAAAGCTATATTAAAGGCGATAGAAGCTTCTACCGACTGCTTAATTAAAAAATCTATTTGGATTTTCGGCGGAGACGGTTGGGCTTACGATATCGGTTACGGCGGATTAGACCACGTACTCGCTATGGGAGAAGACGTAAACGTATTAGTACTTGATACGGAAGTTTATTCTAACACCGGCGGACAAGCTTCTAAATCTACTCCTACCGCTTCGGTTGCTAAATTCGCGGCAGGCGGAAAGAGAATTAAGAAGAAAGACCTTGGTATGATGGCTATGAGCTACGGCTACGTTTACGTTGCTCAATGCGCAATGGGAGCTAATAAACAACAATTCTTAAACGCAATAACAGAAGCTGAAAGCTATCATGGACCTTCTTTGGTAATTTGCTACGCTCCTTGTATCAATCACGGTATCAATATGAGTAATTCTCAAATTGAAGAAAAGAAAGCCGTTGACGCAGGATATTGGCACTTATATCGTTACAACCCCGAAAAAGTCGGAACGGAAACCCATCCTTTCACGCTTGATAGCAAAGATCCTACTGCAAGTTATAAAGACTTTATTTTAGGTGAAACGAGATACGCTTCTCTTAAAAAAATAAGACCCGAAATAGCGGATAATTTATTTGATTTAAGTGAAAAAGAACATAGCGAAAGACTTGAAAGATACAAAAAACTTGCTGAAAATAAAGACTAATTTTTAGTAAATTCACTACCCGAAGCTTTTATAGCTTCGGGTAGAATGTTCTAAATATAAAACGGTTTAATTCATTAAAAAACTTTTAGCAAAAGTTTAAATTTAAAAATTTATAGGTTTTATGGTTTGATAAACGTTTTTTGGAAAAAACGGCGTATATTTTGTTTAATAACGATTTTAAGTTTAATTTCTTTATCTTAAACTATTGAAAAAAAGGGAAAAATAGTGTAAAATAATTAAGCTAGACATAGCAAGCTTATTTTGCTTTGTCGGAAAACAATAAAGGTTTACAAATGGCAGAAAAAACAAAATTTTATTACGACGTGGTTTTTTGCTTGGATAAAACGGAAAAAAATCAATCGCAATCGGGATTTATTTACGATTTTATCGAAGATTTTTCCAATATGCTAAAAAGCTACGTTGCAAACGCTAAAACAAAAGTCGAAAAAGTCAGAATAAAAATTATTGAATTTTCCGACTATAACGTATGCAAAAACGCCGTTGTCGAACATGGGTTTTTCGAATTGCCGGAAGACTTTGAAGCGTTGGCGGACGTTCTTGACGCAATAAAATATGACGTAACAGAAAAATTTTCGGGGCATAGTAGCGGGTTAGAAGCTTTGGCTTACGCTTTTCGTTCTAAATGGGCAAAATTCGATAAAGGAAGGCAAGCCGTCGTATTGTTTTCGCTAAATCAACCGTTAAGCTTAGAAGAAAGCAGAAATTTAGACGATTATCCAAAAAATTTCCCCGCAAATTTATACGAACTTAAAAAATTATGGGAAGAAGAATGTAAGATGAATGAAAATCAAAAACTTCTTGCGTTGTTTACACCTAAAAGAAAAGAAAAAAGTTCGTGGATGAGTTTGGAGAGTTGGGACCAAACTATTGCGATAGGAAACGAAGATATAAATAATTTCGATAGCGATTTCGTAATGGAAACGCTTTTGATAGATTTAATTTAAAAACAATGGAAACATTATAATTAGGAGGAAATTTATGCACAAGTATGTATACTTATTCAGCGAAGGGAACGCAAAAATGCGTGAATTGTTGGGCGGAAAAGGCGCAAACCTTGCCGAAATGACCAACATAGGGCTTCCCGTACCGCAAGGCTTTACCATTTCTACGGAAGCTTGCACTCAGTATTACGAAGACGGAAGACAAATCAACGCTGAAATTCAAGCCCAAATTATGGAGAACATAGAAAAAATGGAAAAAATCACCGGAAAAAAATTCGGCGATAAAGAAAATCCTTTACTAGTATCCGTTCGTTCGGGCGCAAGAGCTTCTATGCCGGGTATGATGGACACGATTTTAAACCTCGGTCTTAACGAAGAAGTTGTAGAAGTTTTATCTAATAAAAGCGGAAATCCCAGATGGGCTTGGGACTGTTATAGAAGATTTATTCAAATGTTCTCCGATGTCGTTATGGAAGTATCCAAAAAGGAATTCGAATCTTTAATCGACGCTATGAAAGAAAAGAAAGGCGTTACGTTCGACGTAGAATTAACGGCTGACGACTTAAAAGAACTCGCAAATCAATTTAAAGCTAAATATAAACAAGCGTTAGGTAAAGACTTCCCGTCCGACCCCAAAGAACAGTTGTTCGAAGCTATTAAAGCGGTATTCAGAAGTTGGGACAACCCGAGAGCTAACGTTTACAGAATGGACCACGATATTCCTTACAGTTGGGGAACGGCGGTAAACGTTCAAATGATGGCGTTCGGAAATATGGGCGACGATTGCGGAACGGGCGTTGCGTTTACGCGTAATCCCGCTACGGGCGAAAAGGGACTTATGGGCGAATTCCTTATGAACGCGCAAGGCGAAGACGTAGTTGCGGGAGTAAGAACTCCTATGCCTATTTCTAAAATGAAAGAAGTTCTTCCCGAAGTTTACAATCAATTCTTAGAAGTATGCAATACTCTTGAAAATCATTATAGAGATATGCAAGATATGGAATTTACCATCGAAAAAGGTAAATTATTTATGTTGCAAACAAGAAACGGAAAGAGAACTGCCGCGGCGGCTATAAGAATCGCGTGTGATTTAATAGACGAAGGAATGATTAACGAGAAAGAAGCTTTAATGCAAATAGACGCTAAAACTCTCGATATGTTACTTCACCCGACGTTCGACGCAAAAGCTTTAAAAGAAGCCGATAAAAACAACGTTGTAGGTAAAGGTATTGCCGCTTCTCCCGGTGCCGCCGCAGGTAAAATCGTATTTACCCCCGAAGACGCAGTAAGACTCGGTAAAAATAAAGAAAAAGTAATTTTAGTTAGACTTGAAACTTCTCCCGAAGATATAGAAGGTATGAAATTCGCTCAAGGTATTTTAACCGTAAGAGGCGGACAAACTTCTCATGCCGCGGTTGTAGCTAGGGGTATGGGTACTTGTTGTGTTTCCGGTTGCGGAGATATCAAAATGCACGAAGAAGAAAAATATTTCGAACTCGGCGGAAAAGTATTCCACGAAGGCGACGCTTTGTCGTTAGACGGTTCTACGGGTAATATTTACGATATAGAAATCAAAACCGTTCCCGCAGACCCCAACAGCGGATATTTCGGAAGAATTATGAAACTTGCCGATAAATATAAAGCGCTAGGAGTAAGAACCAACGCCGACACGCCCGCAGACGCTCAAAGAGCAGAAGAATTAGGTGCGCAAGGAATAGGTTTGTGCAGAACCGAACACATGTTCTTCGGTCCCGGCAGAATTGATAAATTCCGTGAAATGATTTGTTCGGAAACTCCCGAAGAAAGAGAAAACGCATTAAATAAAATCGAACCGATGCAACAAGCTGACTTCGAAGGTCTTATGGAAGCTTTAAAGGGACAACCCGTTACCATAAGATTCTTAGACCCGCCGTTACATGAATTCGTTCCCACCGACGAAGCAGATATTAAGGCATTAGCTAAAACTCAGGGGAAAACGGTTCAAGAAATTAAAATGATTTGTGAATCTTTACACGAATTCAACCCGATGATGGGACATCGTGGGTGTCGTTTATGCGTAACTTATCCGGAAATAGCAAGAATGCAGACTAAGGCTGTTATTAAAGCGGCTATCGCAGTTCAAAAACGTCATAAAGATTGGAACGTAATTCCCGAAATTATGATTCCGCTTGTCGGAGAAGCAAGAGAACTTGCATTTTGTAAAAAAATTGTAGTTGACACTGCCGAAGAAGTAATTAAAGATGCGGGAGTAAATTTAAAATACGAAGTCGGTACTATGATTGAAATCCCGAGAGCGGCTTTAACTGCCGACCAAATAGCAAAAGAAGCGGAATTTTTCTGTTTCGGAACTAACGATTTAACGCAGATGACTTTCGGATTTTCTAGAGATGATGCCAGCAAATTCTTACCAAGCTATTATTCTGCAAAAATCTACGAGTTTGACCCGTTCGCAAGATTAGATACGGAAGGCGTAGGTAAGCTAATGCAAATGGCTGTTAAAATGGGACACGAAACGAGAAAAGATATTCACTGCGGAATATGCGGAGAACACGGCGGAGACCCGTCTTCTATAGAATTTTGCCACAATATCGGATTAGACTATGTAAGTTGTTCGCCGTTCAGAGTTCCGATTGCGCGTCTTGCCGCAGCGCAGGCTAACATCCGTAATCCGAGGAAGTAAGCTTTTGGCGGAAAACGGTTAAATTACGGCATTTTAATACTGAATTTTAAGAAAAACAGCCATTCTCGCTTGAATTTGGCTGTTTTTTTCACAAAAAAAAGCGGTAACGAAAAGTTACCGCTTTAAGTTTTTTAAATTTTAAAACTGATTGGTCGTAAACGTTTTTAAAGAGTATACTAAATTTCCCGTAGAAAACGCAGGGGTAGTAAACTTTAATAAAACGTTGTTTTTAAACATAGTCGTTTGCGTGGTGTAATAAGCGTAAAGTTTAGAACCGCTATAAGTTCCCGTTTTACAAATGGATAAACAATCTGTTTTGATAGAAGTTTGTTTGTGTCCGTAAAGCGTGCAGTCGGTAGTCATATCGGTGTTGGTAGATTCCGCCTTAACCGCTAAGGAAAGCATTTCGTTTTGCACAACGTTATACGTTTTTAGCGTGATATTAAATCCGCTTTCTATTTTATACATTCTCGGATAGAACATTAAAAGTTCATTTTCGCAAAAAGACGAAGAATTATAAGATTTTTCGCTTTTTTCGGGCGTTTTCAAAACTTTGTCTGACAATTCTTTAAAGCTAGTTACCGCTTTATCGCCGTAGTTTACGGTATATTCGTATTTAATGGTTTCAAATTTTATAGAATTTCCATCGGGGACGGGAGATGTGGAAGTAACTTGTTTTTCCGTTTTATACGGCTTAATACTGTCGCCGTATCCCTTAAAATAAACTACGCTGTGCATACTGTCGTCAACGTTTACGGTTTTAGTTTTATAAGTATAAGTTCCCTTTAAAACCATATCGCTTTCTAGTTTATAACAATCTACGCTTTCTTCGTTTATCGTTAAAGAAGATTTAGTTAAATGGGTAACGTAAGTTCCCGTAGTAATGGTGAGTGTTACGTCAGCGTTTTTATACGCTTCTATTTTTATTTCGTATTCGCTTTTTTCGTCAATGTCGGCAATTTCGCTAGTTTGAGGGTTTTTAAGCCAGTAAGCTCCGCTTTTTGTGTACGAAGTAGAGCTTGACGAACAACCCGAAGCAAGCGAAAAACACAAAACGCAAGTAAATAAAATAGCAATTATTTTTTTCATACATTCTCCGTTTTACCGTTAATTTTTAACGATTTTTCGTTTAATACCAACATTATAACAAAAACGATAAAAAAAAGCAAAATAAAATGATAAAAAAGTCCGTTTTGTATGCGAAATATGATATAATACAAGAAAGTGGAAATTAGCGTGCAAAAAAATAGACTTTTGATTATTGCAATAAAAAGATAAAACGCGGTATTTTAGTGTTTTTTGATAGGAGCAAAATTTTATCGAATGGGAAAGAGCTGTTTTTTAACATTCAAACAATAAAAACAAAAAAGGTTTAAAATGATTTACGTTGAAAAAAATTTTTACAACTTAACTAATAAAACGGTAGACGTTATTCGAGAAAAAGGGAACGAGCCTACGATAGTTTTTTCGGAAGATAGGAACACTTTGGCTTTGGAAAGGGCGTTGTGTGAAAAAACGGGCGGAAGTTTTTTTTGTGACGTAACTACTCTAAATAGATTTTATCTAAAATTAAACGATAAAAAGGACGTGTGCGGAAAAGTTGCCAGCAGTTTAATTTTAAAGCAAATTATTTTAAACAATAAAGAAAAATTAAAGTGTTTTGCGTATTCGTCGGCGTTAAGTTTAGCAAAATCTTTATTCGAATTGATATCGCAGTTAAAAAGCGCGAAAGTAACTCCCGAAAAAATTTTAGAGTGTTCGGGTAAGTTTGACGGATTATTTGCAAATAAATTACACGACGTTGCTTTTTGTTACAGCGAGTACGAAAAATTTTTGTCCGAGAAAAATTTATACGACGGAAACAACTATTTAGACGGTTTTATAGAAAGTTTAAAAACTTTTCCGTTAGAAGATTATTGCGTAATTATATCGGGGTACGATTCGGTTACAAAGCAAACTGCGCAAATATTTAAAGAAATTTCTTTGCGCGCAAAAAGCGTGGATTTTATAGTTTTAGGCGGAAGAGAAGAAGTTTACGTAAACGAAATGGCAAGTTTTGCTAAATCTTTAAAGCAAGATTTAGTTTGCTCTCCCGAACTTCCTTTAACGGAATATTTATTTAACGAAAACAAAAAAGTCGGGCTATATAGCGATAAAATATCAATAAAAGAATATGGGAACGAAGTAGAAGAAATAAATTCCGTATGCGAAAAAATAAGATTAAAGGTAAATAACGGGGCAAAGTATTCGGATTTTTTATACGTTGCGGGTAATTTTTCGTCGGCAAAGCTTATGATAAAAAAAGCTTTCGACGATTATAATATCCCTTATTATTTCGAAGATAAATTCGTTTTGTCGGAACATCCTTTATTAAAAGCCGTAAGCGTTTTTTTAGACGCGGTGTACTATAAAGGGGATTTAAGGCGGTATAAAAGATTTTTGCGTTTTTCATCTATTTTAGATAAAACGGTATCGGACGAATATTTGTCGTTCGTAGATAAAAACGCTTACACCGAAAAGACGATAGCTTTTCCCTTTACCGAAAAAGACGAAAAAATAGAAGAATACGAAAAAATAAGACAAAAAAGCTCTATAATATATTCTTGCGCTAAAAACGGAACGGTAAAGTATTTTTGCGATGAAATAAGAGAAATTTTTTCCGTATTTTCCACGCAGGACAACTGCGAAAAAATAGCAGAAATATTTAGTAGGGAAGGGGAAGAAGAGTTAGCCGAGTTTTGCAATTCGGGACAAGAAAAAATAGAAGAGTTGTTAAACGAGCTTGAAATTTTTTCTACCGACGAAAAAATAAGCGCGATAGAGTTTAAAAGTTTATTGTTATCGGGAGCGGAGAGTAGCGAAATAACAGTGCTTCCGCAAACTTCGGAATGCGTATACGTAGGCTCTTACGCCGAATGTAAATTCCGTTTTGCTAAAAACTTATTTGCAACCGCGCTTACTTCTACCGTTTTATCGCCCGTAAACGACACTTGTATTTTTACCGATTCGGATTTAAGACGACTAGACGAGTTATCGGTTGAAATTGACCCTAAAATAGAAATTGTAAACAGGCGTCAAAAGGAAGCGCTTTGCGTTTCGTTAACGGAATTTACCGAAAACGCCGAATATTCTTACTCTGTTACCGATTTAAACGGCGGAATGAATATACCTAGCGAAATAATAGCAAATATTGAAAAATGCTACGACGTAAAAACGGTAAAAGTAGGTTTGTTTAACGAGTTATTGCTAAGTCAAGGGGACGAAAATATAAAAAAAGATTACTATATAACTAAATTTTTAACCGAAAAAACGGGTCTTAAAAATTTTGCGATTCAGGCGGAAAGATTTAGATATTTTAAAGGTGATTCGTTTGGTTTTTCGTCTTTTTACGAAGCTTTAAAGGGTGGAGAGAAAAAAGAAAAACTAGATAAAATTTTAAGGGAAGTAAACAGCGAAGTTGTTATCTACGAAAAAACTGCGGGAGATTTGTTTTTTAAAGACGGGTTTGTTTCCGCCACGACTTTGGAGCAATATTTTTCTTGTCCGTATAAAAATTACGTGTCTAACGGTTTAAAGTTAAAAGAAGTTCAAGACGGAACGGTAAAATCTAACGACTTGGGTAGCGTTTTGCATGAGGTACTACAAAACTTTATAAAAATAGCTTTTGGGGGCAATGGCGAAAAAGGCGAAGAACTTACGGATAATCAAATAGAAACAATTGTAAATCAACTTATAGACGCGCTTTTACTAGACGAAAACTATTCTAAATACTTAAAAAAGGTTCAATACAAGCTAACTTTTTCTCTTCTTCGTCAAGAAGCCGTTAAGTATTGTAAAAGGGTATACGCTTCGTTTAAAAACAGCGAATTTCGCCCGTTGTATACCGAAAAATCGTTTGGATTCGAAAAGGATAAATTTAAAGCTATTGACCTTCCGGTAAAAAGCGGGAAATATAAAGTAAAAGGAATAATTGACAGGATAGACGTCGATAAAGAAAACAACGCACGAATTATAGATTATAAATCGGGTAAAACGAGCGTTAAAACGGACGGCGGAGAAACTAATTTCGAAGACGAAAGCTTGCTTTATAAAGGCAAAAAAATGCAGTTGTACCTTTATATGAACGTTTTAAAAGACAATAATTATTCGGTTTCGGGCGTATATTACGCTCCCGTAAACGATAACTATTTAAAGGCGGGCGACAAACTTTCCCCCGTTTTGCAAGGGAAAACCGTATATGATGAAAAAATTATAAAAAACACCGACGCGTCTATTTACGAAAAATTAGACAGCGACGTTTTGAACGTAAAATTTTCGAATGATAAAGCAGTAAAGAAAAATAAAGATTTTTTAGACAGGCAAACGCTTTTAGATTGCGGGGAATACGCTAAAATTTTAAGCGGAAAGGCCGTTGACGAAATAAAAAAAGGCGTGATTATCGCATCTCCCTCGGGGGCTGATTGCGAATATTGTCAATATAAAGGACTATGCAATTTCGACAAGGAAAAGTGCGATACAACAAGGCGTATTCGCAGGGTTAGCGGAGAAAATATATCCGTAATCGTAGAAAAGGAAAATGAAAATGGAAAGGACTAAGGAACAACTTTCGGCTATAAATTCAAGGGGGAAAAACGTTTTGGTATCAGCTTCCGCAGGGAGCGGGAAAACCAGCGTTATGATTGAAAGAATAGTCAATATTATTTTAAATAAAGAAGCGGGTATAGACGAAATTCTTGCCACTACCTTTACTAAACTTGCCGCCGAAGAGATGAAACAAAGGCTGTTAAAAGCTTTAAAACAAAGCGGAAGTAAGGACGAATTCGTTTTAAAAAACATAAGAAACTTACCGTATGCGGATATTTCCACGATACATTCTTTTTGCGTAAATTTAATAAGGAAATATTTTTATTTATTAGACGTCGGGGCGGATTTTAAAATAATAGAAGAAACGGACGCAAGTCAGTTAAAACAAGAAGTTATAGATTTTACCTTTACAAATTTATACGAATCTGAAAACCCCACCTTTTTAAGGCTTGCGAAAAAATATACGCGTTACCGCCAAGATACCGCTTTTAAAAACTACGTTTTAAGCTTATATAATTACGTCGAATCGGAAAAAGACCGTTTCGGTTTTTTAAAAAAGTCTTTAAAATACTATTGCGAGCAAGGTACGAAAGAACTTTTACAAAGCTTTTACGAAATGAAAAAGGGTGAGATAAACGACTTATTGCCCCACTTATTTGCTTTAAAAGATTATAAAAGCGAGAAATGGGACAAGTTTAGTTTAAGTATTGAGCAAATGATAAGCTCCTGCTATGAGTTTTCCGAAAACATAGAAAAAGCGAAAGATTTAAGCGGAATTGAATTTTCTTTGCCCAGAGTTTTAAAATTAACGGAAGAAGAAAAAGAGAAAAAAGAATATTTAAAAGTTTGTAAAGAAAAACTCGAAAGTGTATTTTCAAGCTTTAAAGAGTTTGTTTCTTGTTGTGAAAACACCGAAATTATAGAACTTGCGGGGAAAGACTATTCGGATTTGGCGGACGTTGTAGAGATTTTTTCACAAGAATATTCTCAGGTAAAAAGAGATAAAAACGTTTTGGATTTTGCCGATTTAGAATATTATGCCATAAAACTTTTATCAAACGAGCAAACCGCCAACGAAGTAAAAAATAAATACAAATTTATTTTGGTTGACGAATATCAAGACGTAAATTCGGCACAAGAATATATCATCGATAAAATTTCGAATAACAATCTTTTTTTGGTTGGGGACGTAAAGCAGTCGATTTACGGATTTAGGGGTTGTAACAGCGATATATTTTTAAATACCAAAGCAAGATTTTTAAACGGCGAAGGGGAATATATAGAATTAAAAGAGAATTTCCGTTCCGCAAAAAACGTGATAGTAAGCGTAAACAATATTTTTTCCAAAGTTATGACGGAAAATTTAATGGGTATAGACTATAAAAGTTCTCCTATGAAATACGGCGGATTATATAAAAATTACGACGGGGAAACAAAGCTTTATTTTTGCGAAAAAGACGAAACCGACGAAGAAAACAATTTAGAAACTTACGACCTATTACAAGACGCGTTTTCGGAAAACAATTTCGCCTTTAAAGAAGGGGAACAAGTTTTATCTATTATAAAGGAAAACGTTGGAAAGGATTACTATGACGTAAAAAGCGGTTCTTTGCAAAAAATAAGTTTTTCCGATATAACGATACTTGTTAGGTCAATGGGTAATTTTACCGATAAACTTATAAAATATTTGTTAAAAAACGGGATAAGAATTTCTTGTCAAAACAAAAATAAAGAGCCGAACTATCCCGAAATTAACGTTTTAATAGGTGTTTTAAAGTTGTTGATACGCTTGTCAGACGTTCCGCTTGCGATTGCTTTAAAAAGCGAAATGGGTTGTTTAACGGAAGAAGAGCTTTGCAGAATAAGATTGAATTTTCCTACGGGGACTTTTGTGGAAGCCGTTAAAAATTACGATAAAAACGACGAGATAAAAGATAAAATAAACGCGTTTTTCAGTTATTACGATAATTTACGCCTTAAAGCGGAATTCGAAAACGCAGGCAGTATTTTAGGAAGAATTTTATCCGACACGGGAATGGAAGTTCGTTTCGGAAGTTCGGCGTTCGGGAAAGTCAAATTAGACAGGGTTTATAGGTTTATGAACGCCGTTAGGGACATGAGCGTGGAAAGCGTGATAAATGCAATAGAAACGGGCGCGTTAAAAATAAATTTTTCTTCCGTTTCGGACGACGACAGCGTAAAAATTATGACGATGCACGCTTCTAAAGGCTTAGAATTTCCCGTTGTGATTTTGGCTAATTGTAGTGCAAGGTTTAATAAAGACGATTTAAAAAAGGATATAGTAATAGACAGAGATTACGGCGTTGCGGTAAAGTACTTCGACGAAGTTAATAAACGCATTTATTATAAATTACCGCATATGGAGTTTGTAAAATATTGCATAGATAAAATAATAAAAAAAGAAGAAGCAAGGCTTTTTTACGTTGCTACCACAAGGGCAAAGTATAAACTTTTTATAATAGGTAAAAAGCAAAAAGATAAGATTGTTTTAGAAGAAAACAAATTTTTGGATTTTATAAAAGACGGCGACGTTCCGCAAGGGGAAATTTTTAATTTAAACGAAGAAATTTTTGACGAGCGCAATGAAAGAACCGTTTTTTGTAACGATTTTATTTCGGACTACGTTGGCGAAATTAAAAAGAATTTGAATTTTATCTATGATTTTGAAAACGTTCCCGTAAAAAAATCGGTTAGCGAGATAAACGAATTTTCCTTTGATGACGACAGGTTGTACGAAAGATTAAATTTAGGCTCTACGTCTTCTGAAATAGGAACTGCGTATCACAAATTTTTACAAACTTGGGATTTTTCTTCCGATTTTAGCGAACTGTTTTCTTCTTTACAAGAAAACGGCTTTTCGCAAGAAGAAATAGACCTTTTAGACAAAGAAAAGTTAAGCGATATTTGTTCTATGCCGATTTTTAAAGAACTAAAAAACTATAAATTATATAAAGAAAAGAACTTTATCGTATCCGTTCCGTACAATTTAATATCGGACAGTTCGTCAACGAAAGAAGTAGTGGTGCAAGGAACGATAGACCTACTTTGTTTAGACGAAAAAGACAACGCTATAATCGTAGACTATAAATTTTCATCGCTTAAAAACGATGAAGATTTAATAGAAAAATATCAAAAACAACTGTATCTATATAAATATGCAGTTGAAAAACTTTTAAAAGTTAAAGCAAAAAGATATATATTTAATATTTATTCCTGTAAAGTTATAAATTTAGATTAAACGCTAAAAAAAAAGGGAATAATTACCGCGGATAGTAAATTTATCTTTTACTTTCCGCGGAGTTTTTTTATGTTACTATTAAAAATGTGTTTTTTTGTTTCGTCAGTTGTATTTCCCGTCGCTTTTATTGTTAATTTTAAAAATTACGCAAATTTTAAGGAGTATTTTTCTTTATGTTTTTGCTTAAATTTTACGACTTTACTTTTGTTTTTTAATAAAAGCTTAAGTTCTATGATGTTTTTAGTCGTATTATTTATTTGGAATTTAATTTTTTTAATTGTCGAATTTTTTATAGATTGTAAAAAGCCTAAAAAAATAGAAATAAATAACGAAATGCTTAAAAACAACGTTACCGAAACCGTTTATTATTGTTCCGATTCGGAAAGGCAAACTTTAAACGAATTTTACTTGTTTTTAAATTTGGTTTCAGACGAAGTTCCTAAAGAAAAGTCAGAAGAATATAAAACATATAATGATTTTTTAACTTTAACAAGAATAAAATACGGCTTAATTTATATATAGTTTTATAGTTTTTGTGCTTTGAATAAAAAGTGTTTTGTCTATTTACTTTAATGTAATATATAGGTATAATAAAACATATTTTTAATTTAGGTATAAATTCTTCTGTGATTTAAATTTGCGTTGACGTTTATTCTTAAATCAAGTAAAAAGGAGTTTAAGATGAAGGCTTTTATAAAATCCTTTATAGCTCTTACGCTAAGTATATGTATTATTTTTTCTTTTGTTGCGTGTGACGACAGTTCTGTTACGGTAGAAACGGCAAACGTAACTATCGGGGTAAGCGTTAATCCGTCGGACGAAGTTAAAAACGCCAAAAACGGCGACGTTTATTTTAATAGGGATACGAAAGACGTTTACGTTTATTCTTCAAACGGTTGGGACTTTTTATATAATACCGCAGGTCGCGACAGTTTTGACGGAACTAAATGGCTTACGGGAAATTCTTCGCCTACAAACTCCATAGGTAGAGAGGGGGATTTTTATTTAGATAAATCTTCTTTTACGCTATACGTGGTAAGTAACGGGCAGTGGGAAGAACTAGGTAGTATAAAAGGTCAAAACGGCGAAAACGGAAAAGACGGTCAAGGTAATCGTTGGTTTACGGGTGAAGGCGCACCTAACGTTGCTAATGCAAACGAAGGAGATTTTTACTTGGATACCACGACTTTTTACGTATATAATTTAAAAGAAGGAGTTTGGAAAATGATAGGAACGATTAAAGGTCAAGACGGGACTGACGGAAAGGACGGAACTAACGGAAAAGACGGTCAAGACGGAATTAACGGAACCGACGGAAAGGACGGAAGCAACGCCTTAGTGGACGCGTCGACTTTAAAAATCGGGGACGACGGATATTTGTATATAGACAACGTAAAAACACAAATGTGCGTTTATATGCCGATAAACGAACAATCTTTAGCGGGAAATTACACTTTTAATCAAGGTTCTTTTGCAAAACCTAACGATGCCACCAGATGTAATATAACTATTACTAAACGTGTTAAAAAAGGTGTAAAAGTAACGTTTAAAAATAATAAATACAGGTACGGGGTTGTAATCTCAGATATTAAAAGTACTTCGGAGGGGAATTTTACGTGGGACAACGATTCAGGATGGATAAGTTTCAGTAACGATTATTACGAGTGGACTTGCGACGGAAAAGATAGACAATCGGGAGATATTCACGAATATTTTTATCTTATCATAAACGTAGCTAATCCTACGGATACGAATATCAGTAAAGACGTATTAGCGAATATTATGAATTCTATTTCTATAGAAGGTTATTTTGAAAATTTCTTCTTCCCCGGTACTTCTGCCGAAACGGGAGCAGCACCAGATTATAACTATTCTGTAAACGGAGTAAACCATAGAGGGTATAGCTCAGAAGCGCCCGAAAACACTTTGGCGGCGTATAGACTTTCTAAATTAAAAGGCTTTAACGCAGTAGAAACGGACGTTTCCTTTACGAAAGACGGCGTTCCCGTACTTTTACACGACGATTCTATCGACAGAACTTCTAACGGAACGGGAAAAATTAAAGATTTAACTTGGGACCAAATTAAAGATTTAGATTTCAGTAACGGTAAAACTGCTTACGCCGGTGAAAAAATTCCTAAATTCTATGATTTTTTAATTCTTTGTAAAAATTTAGGATTACATCCTTATATAGAGTTAAAAACCTACGATATGGATAGAAATAAAGTAAACACAATTGTAGACATGGTAAAAAGAGTTGGAATGAAGGGTAAAGTAAGTTACATTTCATTCGGGTTTGATTTATTGGAATACGTAAGGGATAGGGATAATACCGCTAGGCTCGGATATTTAATAGACGGTAGTCGTCAAAATACGCTACAAGAGATAAACAAAGCCATTTCCTTAAAAACCGATAAAAACGAAGTATTTATAGATGCAAACTATTATCCTTTAAGAGATAACGTAAATACCGGCAACAATTTGGAAGATTGCATTAACGCGTGTATTGCGTTTGATTTTGCTTTAGAAGTTTGGACGGTTAACAGTGCGGACGATATTAGAAAAATGGATCCGTTTATCAGTGGGGTTACTTCTGATAATCTTAATGCGGGCGAAGTTTTATACTTTAAGTCCAGAGCATAATTTGTAAAATTAAAAATTTATTCTTTTGCAATTTTTAGGTAAATTAAAGTTGGTTTTGAACTTGAAAAAATCACACTTTACATAGGGTAAATTTAAAATTTATAACATTTTACGTTTTAAATCTTTAATTAGTTCCGTATATGTTTTAAAATATTAAAAAACGATATTCTTCCTATTATATTATTATCATTTTTACGCCCGATTTTGCTACCGCAAAATCGGGCGTAAAAAAACTAAAAATTTAAAAACTAGAAATATAAATGTTTAAAAGGTAACTAATTGTAAAATTAGATATATTCAAACTATAATTATTTATAGAATAAGTATTATAAGACTAATTAAAATAATAAGTGTTAAAAAAACCGTAATTTATTCCCCGCCTATATAGGCGGGGAATACTTTTCAAATAAATAAAATTTAATATTATCTTTTAAAGATTATTAAGATAAAAGCAAAAATTTATATCTTTTTTACGACCTTTACTTTATTTATTTTATAATACTTTAAAAGTTTTATTGCGTTTTCGTCTAATTTTTCTCCGCTTACTGCGATAGGTATTGCGGGTGGACAAGATAACGTTAGGGTAGATAAAATTCTTCCTTCCGCGTGTTCGGTTAAAATTTCTTCGTAAGGAGAAAAAACGGCTTTTCTAATAGATAGGGCTTTTTTAAGTTTTACAAAGTTTGGCGCTATTACGTTTATTTTTTCTTTTTTAGGTAAAAGAGTTAAAGCTTTTTCTATAGATTTTATCTGCTTTAATTTATTTAACGGGGAAATCATAAAAGTGATAAAATCGTTATCGTAGAACTCCGCTATTATTTTATAATTTTTTAAATATTCGGCAATTTCGTAGCCGTAATAACCGTAACTTTTAGCGTATATCGTAAGCTTTAAAGGTTCGTTCCCGATTATCGAATATCCTATCGTGGAAAGTTTTTCTTTTAAAAGCGAAACTAAATTGCAAGTTTTAAATAATTCCTTTTTAAATTTTTCAACTTGACCGTTAAAATAATCTAACGACGCAATAAGTAGATAAGACGGGCTTGTAGATGCAAATAAATAAAGCGCGCCGTTTGCGTTTTCCTTAAAAAATACGGGAGCGTTTTTTCCTACGTGCAAATAAGCCGTACCCGTAAGGCAAGGCAGAGTTTTATGTGCCGAATCAATTACTAAATCTGCATTAAAATCTAGCGGATGAAAGGAAGTAGGTAAAAATTTTAAGTATGCACCGTGAGCGTTATCTACTATAAATAGCGCCCCGTTTTTGTGGCAAATTTCGGCAAAAACGCCGATATTCGACATATAGCCTAAGTAATCGGGACAAGTTAAGTAAAAAGCGGAAGCTTTTGTCCTTTTTAACGCATCGTTTAACTGTTCGGGGGTAACGTTACAAGTTAAAACCGATTGATTATCGCCATAAAGCCATTCTACGTCTACGTCGCTAATGGCGCAAGCTGAAATAAAGGAAGAATGGGCGTTTCTACAAGCTAAAATTAAAGGATTTTTTTTGTGATTTAAACAAATTTCTTTTACTAGATAAACGGACGCTCTTACACATAAAGACGCTCCTTCTACCGAGTAAAAAGTTGCCTGAGAATTATAAATTCGACCGGCAATTTTCTCGCTTTCCAAAATTATTCCGTTCGGTTTATATAAAACGTCCGCCCCGTCTATTTCCGTAATATCGTCGGGGTATTTTCCTTTGTGCCCGGGCATATAAAACCTATTTTTAACTTTTCGGTTTGTTTTTAAAAAATCGCAAACGGGAGTGTTCATTCTTCTTTTGATAATTCAACCGCAATAGCGCATTCCATACGCTTTTTAAATAATTCGCAACCGTATTCGTAAACGCCGTTTACCGACCCCGTGGAGTGATACGCGTTTGCCGAACATCCGCCCGAACAATAAAGTTTTGCCCAACATTTTTTACATTTTTCTCTCGTATAAACGTTACAACAAGCAAATTCGTTTTGAATATTTAAATTAGTAACTCCGTCGTAAACGTTTCCGAGTTTAAATTTTTCTTCGCCTACGAACTGATGACAAGGGTATAAATCTCCCCAAGGCGTTACAGCCATATATTCCGTTCCGCTACCGCAACCCGAAACTCTTTTGTATATGCAAGGTCCGCCTTTTAAGTCAATCATATAATGGTAAAAAGTAAAAGGTTTTCCTTGTTTTCTTCTTTCAATCATAAGGTTAGCCAAATCTTCGTATTGTTTTAAAACAATTGGCAAATCTTCTTTTGTAAGGCAAGAAGGGTCGTTTTCGGGGCAGACTACGGGTTCCATGCTAAGCTCTGTAAAGCCTAAATCGAGCATTTGGAGTATATCGTTTAAAAAGTCGGGGTTATAATGAGTAAAAGTCCCGCGCATATAATAGTTTTTATTGTTTCTCGCTTTTACTAATTTTTGGAAAAGCGGAACGATTTTATCGTAACTTCCCTTATTCGAATAATCCACTCTGAAACGGTCGTGAACGCTCTTTCTTCCGTCGAGAGATAAAACTACGTTGCTCATTTCTTTATTCGCAAAATCGATTACGTCGTCGTCTATTAACATTCCGTTAGTCGTGAGAGTAAAGCGGAAATTTTTATTGTGTTGTTTTTCAATGCTTCTGGCGTATTTTACTAATTTTTTTACGACGTCGAAATTCATAAGCGGTTCTCCGCCGAAAAAGTCGACTTCCAAATTTTTTCTCGTGCCCGAATGAGCAATTAAAAAGTCTAACGCCTGTTTTCCGACTTCGTAACTCATTAACGCTCTTTCGCCGTGATATTTGCCTTGACTTGCAAAACAATAAGAACAATTTAAGTTGCAAGTATGCGCTATATGTAAGCACAACGCCTTAACTATCCCCGAACTTTTTTCTTTTAATTTTCCCGCAAGCGGTTCGAACGTGTCGGGAGAGAAAAGTTTTCCCTGTTCTTTTAAATCGACTATTTCGTCGTAGCAGTCCAAAACATCCTTTTTATCTTCTTGGGGGTGTTTTTTTAAAATATAGTCTACGAGTTCGTTTTTTTGTAAATCGTTAAATTTTTCTATTAAATCGTAGGCGACTTCGTCTACTAAATGAATCGAACCCGAAGCGCAATCTAAAACTATATTTAAATCGTTAAATTTATATTGATGAATCATATTTTCCTTTGCAAAAATTCGTTAAAACGTTTTTGAGTATGAAAAAAGCCACCTTTTGCGGTGGCATGTTTCCATTAGCAATTATTTGCTTTCTTTTTCGCACTTTTGATTAGCGATTCCGCAACTTGTTTTGCAAGCAGATTGGCAAGAAGTCTGACATTCTCCGCAACCGCCTTTTACAGCGCTTTCGCATAAAGAACGAGTAGCAACAGTTTTAACGTGTTTCATTTTCTATCTCCATTTCTATTTGATATAGCTTATTATATCATAGCGATATTAAAAAATCAACAAAAATATATTTTATTATAATATTTTTTTATTACTAATAAATTAAAAATTGACAAGTACGTAAAAAAATTGTATGCTATAAATAGGTGAAAATTATGAAATATACTACTGTTATTTTTGATATGGACGGAACGATTCTTTACACTTTGGACGACTTGACGGACGCCGTAAATTTTGCTATGAAGAAAATGGGGTATCCGATAAAATGCGTAGAACAAGTTAAAGGTTTTGTGGGAAACGGAGTAAAAAAACTTATAGAACGTTGCTTGCCACCACTAGCCACTAAAGAAGATTTCGATAAAAGTTACGATTGTTTTTCGGAATATTATAAAGTTCATTGCTACGATAAAACGAGAAGTTATAGGGGAGTTAAAGAACTTATAGCCCTACTTAAAGAAAAATCTTTTAAAACTGCCGTCGTTAGCAATAAAGACGATTACGCCGTAAAAGAGTTATGTAAAATATTTTTTAACGGATTATTCGATTGTGAGTTGGGCGTTACGGATAATATTGCCAAAAAGCCTGCGCCAGACCTGTGCGAAATAGCTTTAAAAAAACTAAATTCCACTAAATCGGAAGCGGTTTACGTAGGCGACAGCGACGTAGACTTTATGACCGCTAAAAATACGGGATTAAAATTTATCGGGGTAAGTTGGGGCTTTAAAGGAAGAGAGTTTTTGGAAAATTTAGGTTCGGAAACGGTAGTTGACAACCCCGAAGAAATTTTTGCATTACTTTCGGGAGAAAAAAATGTTTAAAATAGCGTTAGTCAGGGTTTTAATTACGCTTTGTTACGTTATTCCGGGGTATGTACTTTGTAAAATTAAAAAAGCAAGCGAACAACATTTATCGACTCTTTCTGCGGTTTTAATATATTTCGGAAGTCCGTGTTTAATAGTTTCTTCTTTTTTGTCGCTAGAATATTCTAAACATGCGTTTATAAAAATGTGTTATTTTGCTTTAACGACTTTTGCCGTTCAAGCGATATTTATAACTATTTTATATTTAATTTTAAGGAAAAAATATTCGGACGCAAAGTATAGAATTTTAAATGTAGGTTGCGTTTTGGGAAACGTAGGATTTTTCGGATTGCCCATAGTAAAATCCTTGTTCCCGAACGACCCGATAGCAAGTTGTTATTCGGCGGTATTTGTGGTAACCATGAACGTAATAGTTTTTACTATGGGAATATATTGTCTTACTAACGAAAAAAAATTTATGTCTTTAAGGCGAGCGATAATAAGTCCGTCTAATTTAGGGTTAGCAATAGGTTTGCCGTTGTTTTTATTGAGTTCGAAATTTACTTTAAGTAAAGAAATAATTCAAGCGGTTGGCGCGGTTGAAAAAATGACGACCCCACTTTGTATGGTAATACTCGGAATTAGGCTTGCAAGCGTACCGTTAAAGGAAATATTTTTAAATCCCTTTACGTATTTAATTTGTTTCGGAAAACTTATAGTGTTTCCGCTGTTTTGTTATTTGTGCGTATACTTTTTGCCGTTTAACGCGGTGTTTAAAGCTTGCGTGGTTATTTTAGCGGGCGCACCTTGTGCTTCTATAATGTTAAACTTATCTGAAATACATAACGGAGAAAAAAATTTACCTGCAAATTCTATTTTGCTTTCTACTTTCTTTTGTTTTATAACTATTCCGTTGTTAGCGTTGTTACCTTATTAAATTTTATTGATTTATAAATTTTAATGTGATAAAATTAAATGAGATAAAGGAGTGTTTTTTATGTCTGACGATAGAATAAAAAGAGATTTACAATTCGTTCAAACGCTTGAAGAAGAAAAAAAAGAAAAATGTCTTGCAATTAAAGAGTTAGAGAACAAGATAACTTCTTTGCGTAAAAATCCTGCGGATAAAATAATGAACGATTTGTATATTTATCAATACAATAAAGAAATTGCCGTTTTAAAAGAAAAAGTGGAAGAAATAGATAAACAAATAGCTTCTGCAAAGTCGCAAAATTTCGTAATAGACGAACCTTTGGACGAAGCTGACGAAAGCGACTTATATTTTCGGGAAAAAAACGAGCAAGAAAAAATAAAAACCGAGAAAAATCAAAAATATGCAATGGTATCTAATGGCGTTGCGGTTGAGAATAAAAACGGAAATTTTAAAAGCTTTTTTAAAAGTTTAACAAAAGGCAAACTTGTTTTTTTGGCATTTATTTGTTTGTTTTCGTCGTTCGTATTTTACCAGTTGGATAAAACGAGTATCGTTAGCGTAGTTGGAAGGTACAATAGAGTGGTAAATATCACTTTTATTTGTTTGTTATCGCTGTTTACTTGTATGACTATGCTTTATTTTTCTTTAAAAAAAGCAACGAGTAAAACTTTTGGTTCTTTTTCGGATTACAACGCGTTATTCGTATTATATTTTTCTCTAAATGTTTTGGTGGGTTTTTTATTTCAAAGAACGGTATTTAAGTTTTTGGCTTTTTTAGCCGTATTTGCAATTTCGTTGACGTATTTAATAATAAGGATTGCTTTTTACGGAAAAAACTTAGACGAAAAAGTTAAAAACAAATCTTGTTTTATAAAATATTATTACGAACTGTTTAAAAAGTACAGCTTATTTGTATTCGCGTTGGTTTTTATAATTTCTTGCGTAATTTCGTATTTATTCGGTTATACGTGGATAACGGGAAAACTTTTTGACGGAAAAAATACGAAATGGTTAATGATTGCGGACTGCGTAATTTTGTCGCTTGCGTTTTTATATTTCGTGGGTTTTGCTTTTATTAGAAAAGACGAAAAACAGCTAAAAGTTATAGACGTTACGTCGCTTTTATTGCAAATATATACCGTAAGCTTTTTTATGATAGGAATTTTTATAAAAAGACTTCCTTATGTTGCTCTTTTAATAGTCAATTTAATAATTTTAATGATTAGCATAGCTATTACGATTTTAAGGATAATAAATTATAAAAAATGAAATACGATTTAATCGTTTCCGATTATGACGGAACGCTTATAAAAAAAAACGGAGAAATTTCCGACGAACAACTAAGAACGATAAACGCGTACGTTTCTAGTGGCGGAAAGTTTACGGTAATTACGGGTAGAATGACAACTTCTATTTTGCCGTTAGTTAGAAAACTCGGCTTAAAAGGGTACGTTTCTTCCTTTAACGGGGGAGAACTAACCGAAATAGAAAGCGGTAAAACTTTATACAGCAAAAAAATTAAAAATTCGCTTGCGATAGAGATTTATAAGATTATAGAAAGCGAAAACGCATACGCTCACGGTTACTACTGCGGACAATACTTTACCCCCGAAAGAACGACCTTTACCGATTTTTACGAAAAAATTACCTTTGTTAAGGCAACGCTTATAGATAAAAAGTTAAGCGAGCATTTTACCGAAAATAAACTTGATACTAATAAAATATTGGTTATGGACGATAAGGAAAAGTTAGACAGGGTAATGAATGCGCTCCAACCTTATAAAGACAGGCTAAATATAATAAGAAGCAACGATTTTCAAATTGAAATAACCACCCCCGACGCTACTAAGGGCAACGCGCTTAAATACATTGCTCAGGAATTTAACGTGCCTATCGAAAAAACTATTGCGGTAGGGGACGGCGGAAACGATTGCTCTATGTTAAAAACGGCAGGGCTTGGCATAGCGGTGGCAAACGCAGAAGAAATTACTAAGCGTTCAGCCGACGTAGTTTTAAAATATACTAACGAAGAAAACGCCGTTAAACGAATTATAGACGAGTTTATTTAATAAAACGGGAGAAAAATGGAGAAAAGAATAGTACCGATAGTTTTTGCAACGGACGATAATTACGTGTTACCGCTTGCCGTTGCAATAAAGTCTATGCTAGATCATAAAAACAGTAACGACGAGTACCGCATATACATATTTTGCGATAAATTAAGCGAAAAAAGTATAGATATTTTAAAACAAATATGCGGGGGGGGGGGACTATTTGGAGATAGTAAAAATCTCCGAATATTTAAAAGGCACCAATTTTAAACCCATAGGTCGTATTACCGTTGCGGCATATTACAGATTTTTTATTCCGAAAGTTTTATCACAGTACGAAAAGGTTTTATATGTTGATTGCGATGTTTTGTTTAATGGGGACGTATCTTCTATTTTCGATATGGACTTGTTTGCAGAAGAGAACGTTTTGGGCGTAAATAAAATGATTTATCAACTTGCCTATATTTGTGATTATTTTAATTCCGGAGTTCTTCTTTTTAACGTTAAACAATATTTAAAAGAAAATATTTGTGAACAATGCCTTGAGCATATGAAAACGAGAAAAGAAGACGTAGACTTGTTTGACGAAGCAGTGTTAAACGACGTGTGTTGTGGCAAAGTTAAAAATTTTTATTTTATTTATAATTATCAAACTTTTTATTTGCAGTTTAAGCAATGTATAGAAATAACTAAAATTAAAAGCATAAAAGACATTGTAATAATTCATTATTCTGCAAAGCCTTGGCAAACTTCTTCTACTCCACTAGGGAATTTGTGGTGGAAAACGGTTAAGAAAATGCCAAAGGATATTAAAAAAGAAATCTACGAAAAATACGGGCAGTATCAAAAACAAAACGATTTATATTATTACAAATATTATTTTGCTTCTCCCTTAGGAAAATTTATATATAAAATTAAAAAAAAGTTTAAAAAAAATAAATAAAATTTTATACCGCGAAAAGCGGTATTTTTTTGTAAAAGAGTTGACATAAGACGTAAACTATAATAAAATAACAAGTGTTACGTAACAAGTGTTATTTAAAGGAGAAAAATGCCTAAAAAACCAAAATTTACAAGAGAAGAAGTGGTGGATGTTGCCTATAATTTACTGCGAGAAAAAGGGGAAGAATATTTAACCGCAAGGGAAGTCGGTAAAGCGTTAGGAACTTCTACAAGTCCTGTATTTACGTTTTTCGACGATATGGAAAGTTTAAAAAAAACCGTAGGAAAACGAATTGAAAATTACGGAGAAGAGTTGTTTAAAGAAGCCGAACTCCATCGTCCCGTTTTTAAACATATAGGGATAAATTTAATAAAAATGGCAAAAAACGAACCTAATTTATTCAAATACGTTTTTATGCGACCTAGCGAAAAAAAGCTTAACTATAAGGAAAATTTTTTTATAGGAAATTTGTCTGACAGTTCTATTTTGCTATTACAAAACGAATGGAATTTAACTAAAGAGCAGGCGGAAAAACTTTTGTCGGAAGCGTGGATAACGACTTACGGAATAGCCGTAATGATTGCGAATAACGTGTGCGATTTTTCCGATGACGATATAAGCGAATTGCTTTCGCTTTCGTTTCACGGGGTAAAAAATCAGTTAATAAATAAGTAGCGTCTTAGTAAGTTTATACAAGACGCAACATATTTTAACTAATACCGTTTTTACGGGTAAAAGCTAAAAGGAGATAAAATGGATATCGATATAATTTCTATAAAAAATTTAAAAAAGAGTTTTAAAGAAGTGCAAGCCGTAAACGATTTATCGTTTAAAGTAAAAAAAGGCGAAACGTTTGCTTTTTTAGGCGAAAACGGCGCGGGCAAGTCTACTACTATAAACATTATGTGCGGAATGCTTGCAAAGGATAGCGGAACGGTAGAAATAAGCGGAATAAACATAGACGAAAATTTAGACGAAATAAAAAAGAAAATAGGAGTTGTTTTTCAAGAAAGCGTACTCGATAAAGCTTTAACCGTTAAAGACAATTTACAAACGAGAGCAAGCTTTTACGGTATTATAGGCCCACGTTTTGAAGAAAGATTAAAAGAATTAACGGAAATGTTCGAGCTAAAAGACATACTGAATAGGACGCTAAAAACTTTATCGGGCGGGCAAAAAAGAAGGGTTGATATTGCAAGAGCTTTAGTACATAACCCCGAAATTTTGATATTAGACGAACCGACTACGGGGCTAGATCCGCACACCAGAAGAAGAATTTGGGAAGTTATTTACGACCTAAAAGGAAAAAAAGGATTGACGGTTTTTTTAACTACTCATTATATGGAAGAAGCCGCAGAAGCCGATTATGTATTGATTTTGGAAAAGGGAAAAATTTCCGCTCAGGGAACTCCGCTTCAACTTAAAAATACCTATGCTAAGGATTATATTATGATATATAGCGAAAACGAGCAAGATATAAAAAAGTTGAATTTGCCTTATGAAAAAGTAAGAAACGGTTTTAGGTTAAGTGTAGACAATACTGCCGTAGCCACCGAACTTATTATAAAATATCCCGAACTTTTTAAAAATTACGAGATAACTAAAGGTAAAATGGACGATGTTTTTTTAAACGTAACGGGAAGAAAAATGAAAGGGGAATAATATGTCAGGATTGAATATTTTTGTTAAAAGAAACGTAAAATTGTTTTTTAAAGATAAAGGACTGTTTTTTACTTCTCTTATAACGCCTGTAATACTATTGGTGTTATATGCAACGTTTTTGTCTAAAGTGTTTAAATCAACCTTTATATCTGCAGTGCCGAAAGAAATGCGGGACAAAATAGGGGATAGGTTATTAAATGCTTTTGTCGGCGGACAGTTAATGTCTAGCTTGTTATCGGTTTCGTGTGTAACGGTTGCGTTTTGTTCTAATATGGTTATGGCAGGCGACAAAATGACAAACGTAATAAAAGATATAAACGTTACGCCCGTTAATAAGTCGAAAATTGCGATAGGTTATTATTTAGGGGCTTTAATAAACACATTGCTCGTATGTTATTTTGCACTCGTTTTATGTTTGGTGTACTGTGCGATTATAGGGTGGTATTTTTCGTTTTTAGACATTATAATGTTAATAATAGATGTGTTTTTATTAACGCTATTTGGCACGGCATTATCTAGCATAGTAAACTGTTTTTTAAGTACGCAAGGTCAAATTTCTGCCGTTGGGACGATAGTAAGTTCGTTTTACGGTTTTATTTCGGGAGCGTATATGCCTGTATCCCAGTTTGGTAAAGGTTTGGCAAATTTAATTGCCTGTTTACCCGGAACATACGGGACTTCTTTAATGAGAGAACATTCTTTGCGTGGAATTTTTGCCGAGATGGAAAAAATAGGGTTTTCAAAGCAGGCGGTAGACGGAATGAGAAATACGGTAGACTGTAATATTTACTTTTTTTCTCATAAAGTTCCGCAAGCGGGTTCTTGGGGGATTTTGATTGCGTCTATTATCGTTTTTATGGGAATTTATATCCTTATAAACTATTTAAGAAAAAACAAAAAATTAAAATAAACGCTTGACAAATAATTTTTAGGCGTATATAATGCAATCAATTAAATAAAATTTTTTAGGCGAAGGCGTCAAACTACGGTTTGACGCCTTTTTGCTTTTTTTGGAAAAAATTATGAGTAAAAAACGAAAAATAATTAGTTTAATAATTTTTATTTCGGTAGCGGTTCTTTTAATTATCGCGATAGCTTTAACAAAACCGCCACAAGGCAAGGAAAGTATAAACGAAGCGATGAAAGAGCAGGTTTTGCACGAAAGAGAAAAGTTTAATTTTTTCGGAGTAAAGGTAAACGCGGGGGTTATATCAGCTTTTACCGTAACTGCGATAATTACCGTTTTTGCCGTGATAATAAGAATATTTGTTATACCTAAATTTAGTTATAATCCTAGCAAGTTTCAAATTTTTTTAGAAGAAAGCGTGTCGCTTTTTTCTAAAACGGCGGAAAAGGACAGCAAAGATAAAAGTTCTTTTATAGGGGCGTACATATTTACTGCGGGAATTTACGTTTTTTTCGGAACGCTATTTGAACTTTTTGGATTTCAAGCAATATCTTCAAACGGAAAATCGGTAACGTTGCCGGCGCCGTTATCGGATATCAACGGAGCGATTAGTTTAGGTTGTTTATCATATTTAATAATATTATTCGGCGGAATAAGGTATAACGGGATAAAAGGCTTGGGTAAAACGCTAAAAGAATTTTCTTTACCGCTGTCTATGAGTTTTAGATTGTTCGGGGCGTTACTTAGCGGAGCGTTGGTAACGGAGCTTGTGTATTATTACACTGCGCTTAGTTTTGTACTTCCCGTAATAGTAGGGCTTATGTTTACCGTTTTACACGCAATAATTCAAGCGTACGTTTTAACGATGCTTACGTCATTATTTTACGGAGAAGTAACGGAGAAAAAAATAAAGGAGAAAAGAAAATGAAAAAGAGTTTATGTAGAGTTTTTTTGATGACAATGTTTATTGTTTTAACGTTTTTAACTGTGTCGGCAATTAAAAACGTAGTTAAGGTAGAAAGGGTAAACGCGGAGAGCGTTGCCGTAGAAGCGGTAGGAGCGGACGGAGAATCGACTACGCAAACGGATAGCGGAAACAGCGTAAAAGGTAAAAAAGCGATAGGCGCGTCCGTCGCGATAGGTTTAACCGCAGGCGCGGGCGCGATAGGAATGGGAATAGCCATTGCCAAAGCGTCCGAAGGAATATCGCGTCAGCCGGAAGCGGACGGCAAAATTCGTTCTAGTTTAATGCTTGGATTGGTATTTATCGAAACGGCGATAATATATGCTTTAATAGTGGCGATTTTAATAATATTCGTCTTATAGGTGGACTTATGAACTTACCGCTTAACATAGATTTTAGGCAAATTCTTTTACATCTTTTAAATTTTTTGATACTTTTTGCCGTGCTTTATTTTTTGCTTTACGTGCCGATAAAAAAGTTTATGCAAAAAAGAAAAGAATATTTTGAAAATCAAAATAAAGAAATAAAAGAGAAAAAAGAACAAGCCGACTTAAAAGAAAAAGAATATTTGGAAAAAATGAAAAGCGTGGAAAGTCGGGCGGAAGAAGAATATCGTTTAAAAGTTGAGGAAGGGGAAAAAGAAAAAGAAAGGATAATAAATCAAGCCCTGCAACAAAAAAGCGAGATTTTAGCGGAAGCCGAAAAAAGCGCGAACGATATAAAAAATCAAGCCGTATATAAAGCAAACAAAGAAATTGTGGAGATGGCGATAAAAACCGTAGAAGAAAAAATATCGTCAAAAGAAGACGGTTCTTTTTACGATGATTTTTTAAAGGTTGCTAACGCCGAAAACGATGATGAAAAACGATGATAAAACGATAATAGCGGAACTTATTTCTTCCGTAATGCCAAATCAAAAACAGCTTGACGGAATAGAAAATTTTTTGCGTAAAAAATATTCGGGAAACGTAAAGCTAATTACGAAAAAAAACGATGATTTTCACGGTGGATTTAGGCTGATAGTCGGAAACGACGTTTACGATTGGAACAATTTAAGCAAGGTTTCTCAGTTAAAAACCGAACTTGAAAAAATAGATAATCGGCAAAACGTAGTTTCTTTAATTAAAAACGCGTTTGAAAGCTTTACGCCTTATTTAAACGTTAAAAAAATAGGAATAGTTCAATCCGTTAGCGACGGAGTTGTAAAAGTTAAGGGTTTAAAAGGTGTGTTTTACGGTGAAATTTTAGCTTTTCCCGACGGGACTAAGGGAATAGTTCAAAACTTATACGACGACTATACCGATTGCATATTATTCTACGACGGGAGCGTTAAAGCGGGCGACGAAGTTTTTAGAACCGAAAAATACGCAGGCGTTGGAGTAAGCGAAAAAATTTTAGGTAGAGTCGTAAACGCATTGGGAACTTGCATAGACGGAGAAAAACCGTTTGTAGCCGATAAGTTTATGTTCGTAGAAAATTCCGCCCCGTCCATAATAGATAGAAGTAGCGTTAACAGACCTTTAAAAACGGGAATTTTAGCGATAGATTCTATGTTTCCTATCGGAAAGGGACAAAGAGAGCTTATAATCGGTGATAGACAAACGGGAAAAACGACCATTGCGATAGACGCTATTTTAAATCAAAAAGGAAAAGACGTAATTTGCATATATTGCGCGATAGGGCAAAAAGCGGGAACGGTTGCAAAAACCGTAAATCTACTTAAAAACAAAGGGGCGATGAAATATACCGCAGTCGTTCTTGCGGGAGCGGGGGAAAGCGCGTCTATGCAATATATAGCCCCATATTCCGCTTGCGCGATAGGCGAGTATTTTATGGAACAGGGTAAAGACGTTTTAATCGTTTACGACGATTTATCCAAACACGCCGTGGCTTATAGAGCGTTAAGCTTGTTACTCGGTAGAAGTCCCGGTAGAGAAGCGTACCCGGGCGACGTATTTTATTTGCATTCCCGTTTGTTAGAGCGTTCCGCTCAGTTAAGCGCTAAAATGGGCGGTGGAAGTATGACGGCGTTGCCGATAGTAGAAACTCAGGCAGGCGACGTTTCGGCTTACGTTCCGACGAATATAATTTCAATAACCGACGGTCAAATTTTCTTAGAAAACGAGCTGTTTTTGTCGGGACAAAGACCTGCCGTAAACGTAGGATTATCCGTTTCGAGAGTTGGCGGGGACGCTCAAACCAAAGCTATGAAAAAGGCTACGGGAACTTTAAGATTAGAGCTTGCGCAGTTTAGAGAAATGAAAATGTTTACGCAATTTTCAAGCGATTTAGACGACGGCGTAAGAAATCAACTCAAACACGGGGAGAGATTGCTTGCAATTTTAAGGCAAAACAATTCTTCGCCTATGGAAGAGTGGAGAGAAGTAATATTTTTACTACTTGCTTTAAATAAAATTCTCGACCTCGTTCCGAGAGCTTTGGTAAGAAGCGAAGCAGATAAGTTTTGCAATGATTTTATAACGGAGAAAAACGACGTAGCGGAGAGAATAAATCAAGGTTTTTTATCCGAAGAAGATAAAAACTTAATTTTAGAGCTTGCAAAAAAATACTTTTACAAGGGTAAATACGCATAGGATAAGTGAAACAAAAAACACGCAGTTAAAAAGTTGTAAAACGCCAACGCTATTTATATATTTTTCGTAAAATAAAAGGGTAAATATGTCTAGGATAAACGAAATAAAAAATAGAATATCCGCAGTTAAAGAGTTACAAAAAATAACCAACGCTACTTATTTAATATCTTCCGTCAAGGTAAAAAAGGCGCAGGAAGATTTGCTTAAAACCAAGCCTTATTTTACCCAAATTTCAGATGAGATAAAGCGAATTTTCAAAACGGTAGAAAACGTTGAGAGTAAATATTTTTATTCTTCGGAAGAAACGGTGCAAAACGGAACTTACGGATATTTGGTTATTACTGCGGATAAAGGGCTTGCGGGGGCGTACAATCATAACGTTATAAAAAACGTTGAAAACGCCTTTGAAAAACACGGCTCGAACAAGCTTTTCGTGGTGGGAGATTTTGGCAGAAGCTATTTTATTTCTCATAAATTCTGCGTAGATTCTACCTTTATTTACAACGCTCAAAGGCCGACGCTCGGTAGGGCAAGAAAGATAGCTTACGAACTTATAGACCGCTTTTTAAGCGGAGAAATATCAAAATTATTCGTTACGTATACGGATTTTACAAACAATAAATTAACGGTAAAAACGGAAAGACTATTACCGCTACACAGCGGAAATTTTATAGACGCAAAAGCGAAAGGTTTATTGTCGTTCGAGTTTGACCCTTCTCCCGAAAAGGTTTTGGAAAATATCGTTCCGAGTTGCGTTACGGGTTATATTTATAGCGCGCTTGTAGATAGCTTTTGTTCGGAGCAAAACGCTAGAATGATGGCGACCTATTCGGCTTGCGATAACGCTCAAAACGTGCTGGACGAATTAAAAAGGGAGTATAACCGCATAAGACAGGGTGAAATTACAAGACAAATTACGGAAGTGGCTTCTGGGGCGAAAAGCGTTTCCGTTAAAGAGAAAACGGAGTAATTATGGCAGGATATATTTGTAGGATTTCAGGTTCGGTTACGGACGTTAAATTTAAAGACGAAAATTTACCGAAAATAAAAGAAGCTTTAAAAGTGGAAATAAACGGCAAAGAAAAAGTTATGGAAGTCGCGGGACACGTTTCGTGCGATACGGCCAGATGCATTATGCTTTCGGAAAGCGAAGGATTGTTCGTCGGGGCAAAAGTCATAGCTACGGGCGCGCCCGTATCGGTGCCTGTCGGGGAAAAAGTTTTAGGTAGAATGTTTAACGTTTTGGGACAAACGATAGACGGCGGAGAAGAAATCGAAAATTGCGAAAAAAGAAGTATCCACGCCGAACCGCCTTCTTTTAGCGAACAAACCCCCGCTTTTGAAGTTTTGGAAACGGGAATAAAAGTAATAGATTTATTAGAGCCTTATTTAAAAGGCGGTAAAATAGGATTGTTCGGCGGGGCGGGAGTAGGTAAAACCGTTTTAATACAAGAGTTAATTCATTCCGTAGTAAACGAAAAAGGAGGATATTCCGTTTTTACGGGTGTAGGCGAGCGTTCGAGAGAGGGTAACGACTTGTTTGAAGAATTAAAACAAAGCGGAGTGTTCGGTAAAACTGCTTTGGTGTTCGGACAAATGAACGAAGTTCCCGGTGTAAGAATGAGAGTTGCTTTGTCGGGACTTACAATGGCTGAGTATTTTAGGGACGAAGAAAAAAAGGACGTTTTACTGTTTATAGACAATATTTTCCGTTTCGTTCAAGCGGGTAGCGAAGTATCTACTTTGCTCGGAAGAATGCCTTCCGCCGTCGGTTATCAGCCAACGCTTGCGGAAGAAATGGGTAAATTGCAAGAGAGAATTACTTCTACCAAAAACGGCTCTATAACGTCGGTTCAAGCAGTTTACGTTCCTGCGGACGATTTAACCGACCCTGCGCCTGCAACGGTATTTTCACACTTAGACGCGACTACGGTTTTAAGTCGAAAAGTCGCCGAAGCGGGTATTTATCCGTCGGTAGACCCGTTAGAGTCTTCTTCTACGATATTAGAACCGCAAATCGTCGGGCAACGCCATTACGAAGTCGCGATAAAAGTCAAAGAACTTTTGGAAAAATATAAAGAATTGCAAGACGTAATTTCTATTTTGGGAATGGAAGAACTTTCCGAAAAAGATAAAAAAGTGGTAAAAAGGGCTAGAATTGCGCAAAAGTTTTTATCTCAACCTATGTTCGTTGCCGAAAAATTTACGGGCGTAAAGGGAGTATTCGTAAAAACCGAAGACACGGTTGACGGGTTCGAGCGAATTTTAAACGGCGAAGCGGACGATATGAACGAACAGTCTTTTTACAACGTCGGAACGTTTGAAGACGCTTTAAATAAAGAAAAATTATTAAAATCGGCGGAAAATTAAATTATGAAAGCTTTTTATTTAAAAATTCTTGCCACCGATAGAGTGTTCTACGACGGAGAATGTTATTCTTTAATCGTTCCGTCCGTAAGCGGTCAGTACGGAATTATGGCGGAACATTGTAATTGTGTTGTCGCAATAACTTCGGGTACGGCAAGAATAAAAACCGAAAAAGAAGAAATAGTTGCGTTTTTTTCTAACGGAATAGCAAAAGCCGAAAACGGAAGCGTGGTAGTTATGGTGGAATCTGCCGAACGAGCGGAAGATATAGACGAAGCGCACGCGTTAAGGTCAGCGCAAGAAGCTCGGGAAGACTTGCAACGTAACTCGTCTAGGAGAAACGCCCGTAGCGCGGAAATTAAAATGGCAAGGGCGTTAAATAGGTTAAAAACCAAAAAATATCAATGAAATTTTAAAATTGTAAAAAGCAAAATTTTATTTAAACAAAAATCGTAGAATAAAAACGTTTTCCCCCAAAGTTTAAAACTTTGGGGGAAAATTTTAAAATTTTTAGGAAATAACTAAAAATTTTTTATTTTAAAACTTTGTGATTAAAAATAAAAAGTATGTTTTTAACTTTTAGGACGGTTAAGTTTGCAGGTATAATCGCCGTAATATTCTCCTTTATCGTTTACGTTTGAAAAGTTAAATATAACGTAGTTTTTAATCGCGTAATCGTTTATTACGCAAAACGTATTTCTTGTGTGGGTCTATAATTAGTTATGTCGTAGTTAGTTGTTTTCTTCTCAATCTTCTAATTTTGTTAACGTGTCTTTCAAAACTTCCGTCGTTTAAAATATGCGCGATTAAATATTGTTCTAAGGTGGGTACGGTGCAAGAATAAAACCCTAATTTTTGATAAAAAGTACCGGTTAAAAATTTAGGAATAAGCATATATCCTACCCTTAACGCGGGGCAAATACTTTTTGTAAACGTATTTACGAAAATTACGGGCGCGTTTTTATCTGAGCCGAAAATAGTATCCGTCGTTTTCGTCGTAAGTGAAAATTCGGACTCGTAATCGTCTTCTATAACGAATCCGTCTCTTTTTATAGCCCAACTTAGATACTCCTTTTTTTTAGAAACGGTAGCCGTAGCAAGAGTAGGATAACTTCTGTACGGAGTAACGTGTAAAATTTGAGCCACAGATTTATTTAGATTTTCGCTTGAAATTCCGCTTGAAGTTATAGGTAATTTTTCAATTTTTACGTTTTTTGCCACATATACTTTTTCTATTTGTTCGTAAGACGGACTTTCTATTGCGTATATCTTATCATGACCTAAAAGCTCGGTAATAATTCCGTATAGGTATTCCGAACCCGATCCTATAATAATTTGTTCTTCTTCTACCGAAATGCCCCTATTTCTTATTAAATAATTCTTAATAGCTTTTTTTAAATATTCCGTTCCCGTGTTTGCCGATTTTTCAAGTAAAGCTTCTCCAAAAGAATTAAGTATTTTTCGCGTTGCGGAAGCTAAGGTTGAAAACGGAAAATATTCGTTATTTTTCGATATGCTAAAAACTTCGGTTCTTTCTTCGCTTTTCGTATTTGTTTTATAAGTAAAATCGGTATTATAGCTTACAAAATATCCGCTTCTTTCAATGGAAAAAATATAACCTTCGCTTTGCAAAATATCGTAAGCGGTTTCCACCGTTACAACGCTTACTTTCATGTCTTCGGCAATAGTTCTTTTAGAAGGTAATTTCTCGTTAAAGCCGTATACTCCGTTTATTATATCGTTCTTAATTTTTTCGTAAATTTCTAAATATTTTTTCATAATCTGGTCTTATAAAATTTATTGTTTTTGATTATTACAATAATATCAGCTTTGGTGTATAATCGCAAGAAAAATAAAAGGAAAGTAAAATTTTTAAAGCAAAACGATATTTTTTTAAGATAAAATCTTGCGATTTTTGTTTTGCGGGAGGAGCAATTTATGAGTTATTCTAAAAAAATTTGTTTTACGGCGTTGTTTACCGCAATGAACGTAATGCTTAGTATGAGCGTGTTTTCCGTTTCCGTTCCCGGCGGACACTTATATTTTAACGATATTATTATTGTTTTTGCGTCTTTAATTCTAGACCCGATTAGCGCGTTCGTAGTCGGCGGGGTAGGGGCGTTTTTAGGCGATATGCTGTTTTATCCCGCACCTATGTTTGTGTCGCTTGTAACGCACGGTTTGCAAGCAGTAGCAATATCTTTAATTAGAGGGAACACCGAAACGCCTAAATTTTGGAGAGTTTTAGTCGGCGTAATTGCAGGAATTTTAATAATGGTTACGGGATATAGTTTAGGAAGAGCGTTTATATATAGTACCAAAGAATACGCGTTATTAAAATTGCCGTTTCAAATTCTACAAGCTATAACAGGGGCAGTTATAGGTATGGTTTTATATTACTATTTAAAAACTACTATTGCGTTATACTTTAATAATAAAGCAAAGGAAAAAGTTAAATCCGAAACCGTTTCCGAAAACGAAAAATCAAAGTAAAACGTTTGCTTTTTTCTAAAAAGCGGTTATAATATTTTTTATGGATAAAATTGACGTAAAAAAAGCTAATAAAGACAACTTATTTGAAATAAATAAACTACTTTTTCAAGTCGCGAGCGTGCATAACTCGGTTAGACCCGATTTATTTAAAAAAGGGGCTAAAAAATACGATGATAAAGAGTTAGAAAAGATATTGTCTAATGAGTCTACGCCCGTTTTCGTTGCTAAGATAAACGGAAGCGTCGTAGGTTATGCGTTTTGCATTTTAAAAGATTACAACGGCGATAAATTGATGAACGATTTTAAAACCGTTTATATAGACGACTTATGCGTTGACGAAAGTTTTAGGGGAAAGGGGATAGGCAAAATTTTGTACGATTATGTTTTAAATTTTGCAACTATAAACGGCTTTAATTCGGTAACGTTAAACGTTTGGGCGGACAATAAAAACGCACTTAAATTTTATGAAAGCTTAGGTATGAGAATTCAAAAAGTCGGTATGGAAAAGATTATAAAAAATTAGTTTTTAAACTTAATATCTGGGGGCGGACAAATTTTGTCCGCCCCTTTTAAAATCCTTGTATTTTTGGGTGTTTAAAATTTTTAGGATAGATTTTTTTAAAAGTTATTTCTTTATTTTTTAAACTTATTTTTTTTATTTCTACGCCGAATAAAAGTAAATCCTTTTTGCAGGATAAAAGAGAATGGTCAATTTTTATGTTGCCTAATTTTTCTACTTCGGCAAAAGTAAGCGTTAAAACGTTTAAATTTTAACTATCGAATATTTCTTTAATTTTTTGCCATAAAATATCGTATTTACTCATATTAGCCTTTACCGATTAGTTGCAATAAAACGGTTTTACCGCCATATAGCCTTATTTTTAATAATTTTTTATATATAAAATAAGCAAAAGCTTTGAACTGTTTTTATTGGTTTTTTTGGTATGCCCGACAAGATTCGAACTTGCAGTCTTCAGAATCGGAATCTGATGCGTTATCCGGTTGCGCCACGGGCATATGGCATATATCCTTATTATATATAAATTATTTAAATACTAAAAATTTTAAAGTTGTTGAAATGTTTTTAAGCTTTTACTAGTTGAAAGTTTTATAAAGTAAGAAAAAATTTTTTGCCAAAAACTTTAATTTTTGCGGTTGCATTTTTAAAATGCAACCGCGTAGATTTTGTGGTTTATTCGGCTTTTTCGCTTTCTTCGTTTTTTATAAGCGTGGCTTTTATTTGTAGAACTTTTCTTATAGAAGCTTTGGTTATTTCTATCGAAATGTTTTTATAGACGAATTTCGTACCCGAATGGGGAATATCGCCTAATTTTTCGGTAATCCAACCGCTAACGGTAAGCGCTTCGAAATTGTCTTCTTCGCCCGCAATTTCAAACTTTGCAAATAAATCTTCCAGCGGAGCGTTTCCGTCTATTAAATAGCTGTTTTCGCCTACTTTTTTAAAGTAATTTATAATTTCGTCGTGCTCGTCCCAAATTTCGCCGACTAATTCTTCTAAAATATCTTCTAGCGTAACAAGACCCGCAGTTCCGCCGTATTCGTCTAAAACGATTGCTATGTGTACTTTATTTTTTTGCAGTTGCTTTAACAAAACGGATATTTTTTGATGTTCCGTAGTGAAAAAGGCGGTTTGTATAATAGAAGTTATATCTTTATTTCCCTTTAAATAATTATTAAAGAAATCTTTTTCGTGGATAGTACCTATTATTTTATCGATTGTTTTATCGAAAACGGGTAGACGAGAATATCCTTCTTTATCGAAAATCCTGCGTATTTTTTCAACGTCGGTATTTTTTTCTACGGCAACTACGTTTACTCTCGGAACTAGCACGTCGCCGACTTCCAAATCGTCGAATTCTATAACCGAACGGATAAGTTTAGTTTCTTCTTCTTTAATCGTTCCGTCTTCTTCCGCTTCTTCTATTACCGTAATTATTTCCTGTTCGGTAATAATTTCTTCGTTTTTTATATGGAAAATTTTTTTAATAAGCCATTTCCATCCGCCGAAAACTACATTTACGGGGTAGAATAAATAATAGAAAAATACTATAAACGGATAAAATGCCATAGACATTTTTTCGGGATTAATTTTTGCTAAAAATTTAGGCGTAATTTCCCCGAATATTAAAACCGCAACGGTCATAACTATTGTGGATATTACGGAAGAATTTACTCCGTTTCTTAAAATTTTAGCGAAAAATATCGTTGAAATCGTGGCACAAGTTAGGTTTACTATATTGTTCCCGACTAAAATTGTGCTAATTAGTTTGTCAAATTTATTTTCAACGAAATTTAAAACTTTTTCGGCTTTTTTGTTTCCTGCATTGCTCATCGCGCGCATTTTTATTTTGTTTACGCAAGAAAAAGCCGTTTCCGTTAAAGAAAAGCAAGCGGATAGTAAAATTAGTATTATTATGCAAATCAGCAGTGGCACGGAGCCGTCGGGCATTGTAGTTCTCCTTTAATAACTGTTATATATTTATAGAATAATATATTATAACAATTTATAAAAATAATCAAGTGATTTTTTGTTTTTTTATTTCATTGATATTTTTTACGGTTTGTGATATTATGTTTTTAATAATTTCAGGTGGTAAACTTTATGAAAAAAACCGTAGTCATCGGTATGAGCGGGGGTGTGGACAGTTCCGTTGCCGCCGTTCTTTTAAAGGAACAAGGTTATAACGTAATAGGATTATATATGAATAATTGGGAAGAACACGACGAAAACGGTTGCTGTACTTCCGAACAGGATTTCTCCGACGTAAGACGCGTTTGCGAAAAAATAGATATTCCTTACTACGCCGTAAATTTTTCCAAAAACTATATGGATAAAGTCTTTTCTTACTTTTTAAAGGAATATTCTTTGGGTAGAACGCCGAATCCCGACGTTTTGTGCAATAGAGAAATAAAATTCGGACCTTTTAAAAAGTACGCTGTGGAAATGGGCGCGGATTACATTGCTACGGGGCATTATTGCAATATTTTACATCAAGACGGTATTCATTATCTATTAAAGGCAAAAGACCAAAATAAAGACCAAACTTACTTTTTAAATCAGCTTTCGCAAGAACAATTAAGCAACGTTTTATTTCCGCTTGCCGAAATCGATAAGCCAAAAGTAAGGGAACTTGCGTTAAAATACGACCTTTACACCGCTAAGAAAAAAGACAGTACGGGTATTTGCTTTATAGGCGAAAGAAATTTTAAAAATTTTTTAAAAACTTATTTACCTGCCAAACCCGGTAAGATTTTTTCTGCGGAAGGAAAATATTTGGGCGAGCACGACGGACTAATGTATTACACGATAGGTCAAAGAAAGGGATTAAATATAGGCGGACAAAAAGGCGACGAAGGCGGAAGATGGTTCGTTATTAAAAAAGATATGGAAAATAATATTTTGTATCTTGCGCACGGAAACGAAGAAGCTTTATATTCAAAAGCTTTATATTGCGAAGATTTTAATTGGATTCCTTTTAAACCGCAAGAAAACGTTTTTGAGTGTACCGCAAAATTTCGTTATCGCCAAGTAGAACAAAAAGTTTTAGTAAAAATTTTAGAAAAAGGCGTTATGATAGAGTTCGCCGAAAAACAAAGAGCTATAACGGAAGGTCAGTTTGCGGTGCTGTATTTAGGCGAAAAATGTTTGGGTGGCGGAGTAATAGAAAAGGTATATTTTTAAAATTGTGTTTTAATAAGACAAAATTATACAACATATAGGTATTTAAAAAAAAATTACAAAAATGTCGAAAAATATTGAAAAAACAGTTGACAAAACTTTCTAAAAGTAGTTTAATAAGCAAGCACTCTTGAGAAAGGCGTGCCGAAAATGAAAAAATAAACGAGTAATTTTCGCAACAAAAAAAGCTGTAAATTTCTTAAATTTTTAAAATAAAAAAAAATTTTAAAAAGTTTGAAAAAACAGTTGACAAGTCTTATAGCTTATGATAAAATGAGTAAGCTGTCAACTGAAAGACAGCTCGCAGAACGGTTGTTCTTGCGATAATCGTAGATTAAAAATTGAATATTAAGAAATGACAAGATGAACAAAAACTTTGTTTATAATTTCTGTCAATTTTAAATTTGAGTATATAAAAATATGTACCAAAAAACAGTCAGCAAAATAACGAAAACGTTTGAGCAGTTGTGTTCTTAGGAACACGGCTTAAAGATATTAAACTTAAGAGTTTGATTCTGGCTCAGGATGAACGCTGGCGGCGTGCTTAACACATGCAAGTCGAACGAGTATAGCGATATACGAGTGGCGGACGGGTGAGTAACGCGTGAGCAACCTGCCTCTATCTGGGGAATACCACAAAGAAATTTGTGCTAATACCGCATATTATTTTTGGAAGGCATCTTCCTTAAATGAAAGATTTATCGGATAGAGATGGGCTCGCGTCCCATTAGGTAGTTGGTGAGGTAACGGCCCACCAAGCCCGCGATGGGTAGCCGACCTGAGAGGGTGATCGGCCACATTGGAACTGAGATACGGTCCAGACTCCTACGGGAGGCAGCAGTGAGGAATATTGGGCAATGGAGGCAACTCTGACCCAGCAACGCCGCGTGAATGATGAAGGTCTTCGGATTGTAAAGTTCTGTGATGGGGGACGAAGAAAGTGACGGTACCCCAAGAGCAAGCCACGGCTAACTACGTGCCAGCAGCCGCGGTAATACGTAGGTGGCAAGCGTTATCCGGAATGACTGGGCGTAAAGGGTGCGTAGGTGGCGATACAAGTTAGTAGTGAAATTCCGGGGCTTAACTCCGGCGCTACTACTAAGACTGTATTGCTTGAGTGCAGGAGAGGTAAGCGGAATTCCTAGTGTAGCGGTGGAATGCGTAGATATTAGGAGGAACACCAGTGGCGAAGGCGACTTACTGGCCTGCAACTGACACTGAGGCACGAAAGCGTGGGGAGCAAACAGGATTAGATACCCTGGTAGTCCACGCCGTAAACGATGAATACTAGGTATGGGAGGTATCGACTCCTTCCGTGCCGCAGCTAACGCAATAAGTATTCCGCCTGGGGAGTACGGCCGCAAGGTTGAAACTCAAAGAAATTGACGGGGACCCGCACAAGCAGCGGAGCATGTGGTTTAATTCGACGCAACGCGAAAAACCTTACCAAGACTTGACATCGTATGACCGCTATGGAAACATAGCTTCTCTTCGGAGCATGCAGACAGGTGGTGCATGGTTGTCGTCAGCTCGTGTCGTGAGATGTTCGGTTAAGTCCGACAACGAGCGCAACCCTTGTATACAGTTGCCAATATTTAGTTAGGAACTCTGTATAAACTGCCGTGGCTAACACGGAGGAAGGTGGGGATGACGTCAAATCATCACGCCCCTTACGACCTGGGCTACACACGTGCTACAATGGCTATTACAAAGAGCAGCGAAACTGTAAAGTCGAGCGAATCTCAAAAAGATAGTCTCAGTTCAGATTGTGGGCTGCAACCCGCCCACATGAAGTCGGAGTTGCTAGTAATCCCGAATCAGCATGTCGGGGTGAATGCGTTCCCGGGTCTTGTACACACCGCCCGTCACGCCATGGGAGTTTGGAGTGCCCAAAGTCAACGGCCTAACCGCAAGGAGGGAGTTGCCTAAGGTAATACAAATGACTGGGGTGAAGTCGTAACAAGGTAGCCGTATCAGAAGGTGCGGCTGGATCACCTCCTTTTAGGGAGAATAGTTTTGAGCTAACGCTTAAAACTCAATCCTAGTCGATACAGAAATTTCATTTCTTATATTCGTTTTTAATATAATTAAAATGCTCCGTGATTTAACGGAGCTTTTATTTTGTAAGGGACAAAATTTTACGATATAAGGTAAAAACAGTTAAAAATTTATTGACAACGGCGTAAAATTTTGATAATATATATATCGTACTTAAAAAGGTACGGAATGGGGGTATAGCTCAGTTGGTAGAGCACCTGCCTTGCAAGCAGGGGGTCATCGGTTCGAATCCGTTTACCTCCACCATTTTTATAGGAATGTAGCTCAGCCGGTTAGAGCACCACCCTGATAAGGTGGGGGTCGGTGGTTCGAGTCCACTCATTCCTACCAGCAAAAACAAAGCTAATTTAGCTTTGTTTTTTTGTTTGTTAAAATATTTTTCCCGTTTTACGAAACGTAAGTGAAGTTTAAGCTACAATAGGTGTT
>ERZ808252.316-NODE-316-length-49004-cov-4.675417_pt1 | contig 49004 bp, 67 predicted proteins | sample MGYA00521242_ERZ808252 | MGnify/ENA primary metagenome ERZ808252 (study PRJEB31516, sample SAMN03275581) | gut metagenome | biome: mammalia-associated habitat; material: feces | host: Papio cynocephalus | place: Kenya | collected 2012-08-07 ... | reverse complement strand
TGACCCCTGCCTCAGCGGCTGGTAAACTCAATATCTCTAACAAGGCTACTAAAGATGACTTAGGCACTTCTGGAGGAGACTCTAAATGGATTCCTGCATCCATAGCTAAGAGCATCTTGGATTTAGCTTATGAAGAAACTGAAAACACTATTGGTACTTTCTATGGGTTTTCAAGGGGTACAGTTCATGTAATTAAAAAGGGCGGTTGGTGTTTGGTACATGGGGTTCTTGTTGCTACTGCACAGCTCTCTGATTGGGTTACTCCGTGGGATTCTTCAGTTATTCCAGCCCCTAAACATGGGGAACCAATATTCCAAACTGTTCCTTATTGGGGAGCGACTTATGTTAAACCTCTTAGAGTCTCTGTTATGGCGGCAGGGGGCCTTAGAACCAGGTATGGGGGAGCCGGGGAATTCATGTTCCAATTTTGCTACCCCATTGCTTAAACTTTATGGCCCCTTTTTGATTTCAGTTATAATAAAAAAAGGGGGTGATACTATGAGTGTATACTCTGGATTTTGGTAGCAAACAATGCTGTAACAGACTAATAATTTAGGAGGATTATCAATGGACTACATACTGTTTGTATGCAGTATTATAGCTTGTTTGGTTGGTGTTCTCACCTTTGTAGTTGGCATGAATGGACGAGCCAAAAATGACGGTGTTGTAGTTCAGAAGATCAACCAAGCCATAGAGGGTATTGAGGAACTCAAATCTGATGTAAAGAATTTATCTTCTAGTCAACAGTCTCTTGCGCTTCTTGTAAACTCTCATGAGGAACAGATCAAGACCCTATTTAATATGATGCATTCATCTGAGGCCAACACACAGGCTCTTATTACTATCACAGAAACCTTAAAACATATAGAAGGTAGAGATGCAGATGAAGAAACCAGATACTCTCATTGAAGGGCTAAATACCCTATTAAGTAAACTGTTCTAACAACCCCCTACAGTATCTTATACTGTAGGGGATCTCTTTCATATACTTCCCACATATTTAGCATATCCCTAGCAAACCTCATTTAGGGTTATACTTAAATATGGGATAACTACTCGATATAGGAGGACGCTATTGTGTATGGTCAACCTACGTATTACCCCAACCCGACATTACAAACGACCCAGCAAAGACTTCAGATGATGGAAGCCCAATACCCCCAATTTGCTGCTAATCCTACTATGGGGTATTCCCAACCAATTCCTCAGCAAACTTCTGCTACTGTACCTCTTCTAAAAGGGAGGCCAGTATCAAATGAGGAAGAAGCAAATGCTGCTATGATTGATTTTGATGGATCTCTGTTTGTATTCCCAGACAAAGCCCATGGAAAAATTTACACCAAACAGCTGGGTCTTGATGGTAACATTATCTTTTTGAGGTACTCCCTTGAACAACCCCCGGGAGCCCCTTCTGCTGTGGAACCTTCCATTGATATGAGAAACTATGTAAAAGTAGAAGACCTAAATCAAAAGTTGGAAGAGATCAATGAACGATTTACCAGTCTTGAACAGAGACTTCCCCGTAATTCCTCTGAATCTAAGGGGGGAAATAGACGATGAATTTTAACCCTATGCAAATGATGGGTATGTTTATGAACCCAAGCAAGAATATGAATCCGATGAGTCTTATCTTGAACCAGATGAATTCAAACCCCATGTTTAAGCAAGCTCAGCAAATGGCCCGGGGAAAATCTCCAGAAGAACTTAAACAGACCTGTGAGAATATTTGTAAACAAAAGGGTATTAACTTTGATGATGCACTAGCTCAGTTTCAATCCCAGTTTCCTGGGTTGAGATAAAATTTCTTTTTTTAAGGAGGATGATACTATGAGTATGGAATCTGGAAGTGGTCTGTCTGTGGCTGATGCACTGGCTCTGCAGGACCGAGGAAACAATGGTATGTTTGAGGGTGCAAATGGTACCTGGGTTTGGGTGTTCTTCCTGTTCTTCCTGCTTGCCTGGGGTGGCAGTGGCTTCGGTTTCGGCAACAATGCAGCGGCTCAGGGTGCTCTGACTCGTGCTGAGCTGTACGATGGCCTGAACAACCAGAACCTGGAGAACGGTGTGCGTAACATTCAGAATGGTCTGTGTGATGGCTTCTACGCTCAGAACACTACCATGCTGCAGGGTTTCAACGGCATCCAGAGTGCATTGTGTCAGGGTTTCAACGGTGTGAACAACAACATCGCTGAAAGTCGTTTTGCGGCTCAGCAGTGCTGCTGCGAAACTAATCGCAACATCGATGCTGTTCGGTATGAGAATGCTAAGAACACCTGCGATATCGTCAACGCTATCAAGGCTGACGGCGATGCCACTCGTGCTCTAATGACTCAGAACACCATCCAGGAGCTGCGTGACCAGCTTCAGGCTGCTCAGCTCCAGCTGGGCAATTTCTCGCAGACTCAGACCCTGGTCAACACTCTGCGTCCCTTCCCCACTCCCGCCTACATCACTTGCAGTCCCTATACTGCAGCGAATGGCTACGGGGCCTGTGGCGGCTGCTAACAACTGAACACTGGCATATACTTATGCCGGACCAAACCGGGGGGGCTTATGCCCCCCCCTCTTTTTAGGAAGGAGCATCTAATATGTCTTACAACAATGCCTATGCTAAGTCCTGTGTGAGAGTCTATAACAACACCACTCAGGCCTTTACTGATGCCATTACTCCCCTAAACCTGAAGGGAGTTCCTGTGGTGGAAAGTGGTTGCTCCCTGACCCTGAACACTGGAAGCATCACGATCAACAAGTCTGGTCTCTACCACCTGTCTGCTGATGTGACATTCACCCCCACTGCTGCTGGCACTGCCACAATCCAGCTCTACAAGGATGGAGTTGCTCTTCCTTGTGCCATCAGCCAGTGGACTGTAGCTTCTGGTAGTACCTACACTGCTCATCTTGAGACCGACCTGTGTCTAGTTACCTGCTGCGCTAATCATCCCATTGTCACCTTAAACATCAGTGGAGTGACTGGCAATGTAAACCACACTTGCGTTGGGATGTGCAAGCTGGCATGAATGATCAGAGGGAGTCCCTCTTCTTCTTGGACCTAATTACCTCCAGTTCCCTTCATGGTAGATCTGGCCAACTACTCTGAGAACCTAGACCAAGGCCAGATATAGAGAGCCACCAGCGGGGGTGTGGAGAATTCCCACAACCACCTTAAGAAATAGGACTCCAGGATTGAAGAAATACTATTCCTCTTGAAAGGAGGTAGTTCAAATGATGAATAACAAGAAAAGGTCCCTAACTGAAATGTCTGAAGAAGACATCTTCATGGCTATACGAGATAGGCAAATATCTGCTCTCATGTTCCACAGCCAGATGGCCGACCTGTTCGACTTTCTGGGAATGATGGGATTCAAGAGAATGCATGAGTACCAGTATTTCTCTGAATCCGCTGAATACCGGGGAATCTGTAGGTATTACACTAATCACCACAACAAAATCCTTATTGGGGGACATCCTAAGGGTCTTGAGGTTATCCCTGAGGAGTGGGGTCAATACACCCGATTCAATGTAACCCCCTCAGTTCGTAAGCAGGCGGTGGAAAGGTCCTTCAACAGGTATCGGGAATGGGAGTCTGAGACCAAAGAACTCTACTCCCAGTACTCCATAGCTCTCATGGACCTGGGCTGTGTGGCTGACTTCAACAGAGTCTGTGAACTAATTACTGATGTAGACCAGGAACTCAAGTATCTGGACCGAATCCTTCTCAAACTCAAGGCCATCTCCTTCGATGCTATCGGCATGATGGATATGCAGGAAGAGCTCCATGAGCACTACGCTGAGAAGACCAGGTCCATAGGTGTGAACATCTGATAAGCAATAAGAAGGCCCTCATTCCTATTCCTAAGTGGTTTAGGGTGGGGGCCTTTCTTGTTGAGATAGCCTGACCCCCACACTCTATCCCCCAGGGGACTTATTTGGACCCAGCCAGCAGGCAGCCACGTGGGCGTCTGTGGGAGCCTGGATACCCAGGGAATATAGCTATACCGGTCAGGGGGTAAAGGCCCTGTAGCGGCCTGCTGGGGGCCTCTGGCTGGGGGTCCATTTTAGGCTCGTACAAGAAAGCCCCTTCCTGAACCAAGTACAAGGAACAGGAAGGGGGTTTATGGATTTCTTGATCAGGTTGTATCACTTAGTCTGCTCCTCCTTGGGAGCCTTGGTGTGAGCCTTCAGGATGGCCCGGGCCACTTCCAGGGCTTCCTTGTGCAGGTCCTTATCCCACTCCCAGCGGTTACCCCCGAAGGGACGAGCAGCAGTTTCGTTTCTTAGGAGCCTTCTGGCCTTGGTTCCCTTCATCTTGAACTCAGCAGCCAGTTCCTTCAGAGTAACCAGATTCTCCCCGTTTTTCTCGACCTTGGGAGCCTTAGGAGTCTTAGCTTTAGGAGCCTTGGTCCCCTTCCCCTGGGTCTGAGTAGAATTCCCCGAGTCCTTAGGTGCAGCCCAGTCTCTTCCACACTCAGGACAGAGAAAACCCTTCTTCTTGCGGGTTCCACAGTAGTGGCAGTATTCTTCATCTTCAGTCAGAGAAGACTTCTCCTGCTCCTTCTGGAGTTCCAGGTTGGCCTCCTCTACAGCAGCCTTGTCCTCCAGGTCCAGCTGAAGGTTGGTCAGTTCGGTGATAAGGTTAGCCTTCTTCATGGTCCACCAGGACTTCACCTTGAATTCTTTAGCCAGGGCCTGCAGGGACTTCAGGTTGAGGGTGGACAGATCAATGTTGGTCAGGTTAGTCATTTGAGGTTCCTCCTATAAGGTTTGTTCAGTTGGTGGGGGTTTTGTTTGATTACAGTTATATTATAAGAGATTACTCAAGACTTGTAAATGGGCTTTATAAGAATTTTTTGAGGAATTTTTTGGTAGACTTCGCAGCTTCCTTGTCAGGCCATTTCCATTCTCCCTCTGGGGCAGCCTTCCCCTTAGACCGAAGAAGCCTCCTGGCTGTGGCCGGGGAGATACTCAGCTCAGAGCAAAGATCCTTCAGGGTGTACTCCCCTGGCCCAGTCCTTTCCCTGGGAGCTCTTTCCCTTTTGGCCTTGGACTGGGATATGGGAGTAGGGGCCTTGACCAAAAGGGGTTCTTCCTTCAGGAGCTGTTTCTTCTCCCACTCAATTTCCTGGGTAACTGAGACCATTGGCTCAGTAGCTACCTGGGGCTTTTCACAGGGGGAGAAGAACTTCTTCATGGTTCTCCTGCCCACATACCGGATGAAAGGAAAGCAGGAGAGATAGGGGTGGTCTGGTCCATGGTCGGTCATGACCTGATACACTCGCTTGGAGTATTTGTGTTTCATATAGTCCATAGGTCTACCTCCTTATTTTTATTATATCATAAAAGAAGACCCCCTGAAATGGGGGTCATTCTTGACTCAGTTTCTTCTTAGGCCTTGACCCAGTGGTCGCCAGGGTTGTTTCTCTCCAGTCTAGCGATTACATCTTCCGCAGTCTTTTCACAGCCGAACAGGTCATACTCACGAGGCTTACCAGGTTTTCCAGACTTAAGGATTCGGGCCAGAGTCACAGTCTTGGGATGGGACTGGTGAAGAGCCTTGTACCAGGAGTTGGGGATGCAGCCAGAGTTAGAAACCTTTTTCATTGTTGTGTCCTCCTAAGAAGTGGTGTTGTTTGGTATGCTTATATATTACCAGACAATCAAGAGTTTGTAAATGGGTAAGTCAAAGATTTTTCCAGAGGCCTCTCATCAACTTTGTTTTGGCCCTGATGCTCTCAGCTATGTCTTCGTCCACTGTTCCCTCACACATCAGAACTACCACTTCCATTCGGTTCTTCTGCCCCGGTCTCTTGATACGAGAGATGGCCTGCCAGTAGTCATCGGCACTGTGGTTAGTGCTATAGAACATTACAGCATTGGCCCTTTGAAAGTTAAGACCAGTACTACCAGAGTGAATTTGGAGAATGACTATATCCACCTTTCCCTTTTTGAAGTCAGCCTCAATCTTCTCCTTGTTCTTGGAGTCCCGGTAATTCTCTATTCGCTTCTTGGGGAAGGCCTTTTTGAGTTCCTTTTCCAGTAGACGAATTTCATCCACAAAGTTGCAGAAGACCACTGTGGGAAGGGTCCTCCCCCCGAGGTATTCTATAGCCAGGTTTAGCTTGTCACCCCCCATTCTGACCAGCTCCCCACTGTCCAGCTTAAGAAAGCCCCCAGTCAACTGATGAAGTCGGATGAGCTTAGTGATGGTCAGATCACAGGAAGCCACATTTAGGAAGGACTCGGCCTTTAACAAAAGGGACAGGTAACTCTCCCGACTGGAGTAGTCTATGTAGTTCTGCCTCAGGATGGCCTTTAGACGTCGTCTGGTGGCCTCTAGGGGTATCTGGGTATATAAATCCTCATAGAGCTCCCCATACGCTTTCTGAGCGGCCCCTGTAAGCTCACACGTAAGGTAGCGAATATCCAAAGGTGGAAGGTCTATGCAGTCATCAATCTCTACTCGATAAGAGGTATCAGCCACTATGTCTCGTAGCTCTTCCACATTCTGATAGCCCACTATCTCCTTTCCCATATATCCGCCTTTGCGGATATACCTGTTCTCGAAGTCCCTATAGTTCTCCCCAAAGATTGTAGGGTCCATCACTTTATACTGCATGAACAGGTCTTCGTATCCTTTGCCCACAGGAGTGCCACTCATGAGGAGCCTTGTGGAGCATCCTCTGGTCAATCTATAGATGGCTTTGGAGACTTGGGCATTTCGGCTTTTGATTCTCTGGCTCTCATCCACAATGAGGGATTGGATTTTCATCTTGCGAAGCTGGGGTTCAAGTATTCTGGCCTTTTCGTAATTCACCAGGAGAATCATCAATGGAGCCTTGTGGCTATTGACTATGTCCTTCTTCTTGGTTCCCAGACCCAGCTCCTTTAACTCATCCAGTGACCGAAGCTCATAGTCATATTTGAGAAAGTCATTGAGCTGATTTATCCAGTTCTGCCTTCCCTTCCCTTTGAGTCTCAGAACCTTAATTTGGCTCTTTGGAAGCCAGGCCCACTCCTTGAGCTCCAGTGTCCAGTTATACAGGAGGTTATTAGGGGCGAAGACAATAACCCGATGCAACTCTCCCCTGATGAACCTCTCCACTGTGGCCCTGATTGCTACAGCGGTCTTTCCAGTCCCTTGGTCCATAAACAAGGCGAAGAAGGGCTCTTGTAAAGCCCTCCTTATGCCTTCCTTCTGGTGGGGATAGGGGTTATTCCTCTTCCTCTTCATCACTCTTCTCCCCCCAGGGGGTAGAGCCCTGGGCCTTAAGGGAGGTGATGACCACAGCCACCTCAGCCTTGGGGAAGCCAGCAATAACCTCAGTCAGCTTTTCACGGTTGGCCTTCTTGGGGACCGTGCCGCCCAGCTGGGAGATGGCCTCAATGAGCTGTTTCTTAGTCAGGTCATCCAGAGGACCTTTGTCGGCAGCTTCAGTCTCTCCCTGGTTCTTTCTGCTCCGCTTCTTCTTGGGTTTCTCCCCCACAGGAGAGACCTCAGCTCCCAGTTCGATGAGGAACATGTTTGCGTAATTGGCCATGTCGATGAGGGTGTCCGCCAGGGACTCCCCATTGGAGTCGTTCAGCCCAGCAGAGACCAGGGCCTTGACACGATTGAGCTTGTCCTCCAATCTGATGATAGCTACAGTAGGACCGTACTCAGCGTAGGTCTTGGCGAAGGCATCATCGTATTTCTCGTTCTTCTCAGCATAGATGGTCTGCTGCTGAGAGTGCAGGGTCTTCAGAATCTGGAGCTTTTCTTTGGTATTGGCCATGATTTCATTTCCTTTCTCAGTTTGGATTTTGTATCTTCGGGGGAGGTTGACATAAATCCCACTCCACCGTAGAGTCTTATGAGCCTGAGAGTCTTTTCCTGGTTCTTGGTGAGGGTGTCCTCCTTCCCAGGACACTTTACCTCAATTCCTATGAGCCTTCCCCTGTGGACTCCCATGATGTCGGGCAGTCCTATTCTCTGGTACAGGCCTCCGTGGGTTTTGAAGTAAAAGCCTGGGAAGGAGTTCTCCAGCATCTCCAGGATTTTCTTGACCGCCTTGGTCTCTGGTTTGCTGGCCATGGGGGATTATTCCTCGTCGTCCTCCTCCAGCATCTCGATGAGATCCTCCTTGTCCATGCCCTTCTTCACCCTCAGGCCACGGTCTTTGCACTCAGCCTTCAGCTCAGCCAGGGACATCTCAGAGTAATCCTGGCCCTCATCGTCTTCCTCTTCATCCTCATCATCAGAGTCCTCCCCGAGGGCCTCCAGGATGTCATCCTCGTCAGCAGAGTCCATGATAAGTTCAATGAGAGACTTGGTCTTCTTGGCTCTCTTAATATCGGAAGCTGCAATGTCCAGGTCCTTAGCCAGGGCCTTCAACTCATCGATGTCCAGGTCCTGCAGCTTATCCTCCACAGACTCTTCATCCTCGGAGTCATTCCCCTGGATTTCCTCAGGGTCGTTATACTGGAGAATACGAGCTCTCTTCTTGCCCTCATAAACCTCATGACCTACTTCAACCTCGCAGGTCAGGCCCACCAGGTCACGCAGATTAAGGTCAAAAGCCTTATTGGGGATATTCAGGCCCAGGGCCATCAGGACCGACTTCAACTTGAACAGGGCCTGGGGCTGCAAAGAACAGTTCTCATAGAGCTTAGCCCCCTTGTGAGCTCCCTCAATTACCTCGAACTCGAAAGCAATCATGGGGTTGCCATCACGAGAGTCTTTCTGGATAGCCCCATTGACCACTACCTCGTAAGTACCTTCGGGGATGGCCTTGCGGGATGCCTCCACCCCGGAGAGGTCCACGTTAACAAAGCTAGAACTTCTACCCTTTCTAGAATTAGTTGCCATAGAAAATATACCTCCTTATTTTTAGGGTCATATATATTATACCAGATAAACCCCTTATTGTAAATCATTTATTGCCCAGTTTTTTCTTTACCTGGCTACCCTTTTTCTTGACCGTGTTGGGGTTCCTCCACCTACCCTTGACAATCTTCATGATGTCATTGTAGGAAGCATCCACCAAAAACATGGGGCAGGGGGTTCCAACGGGACGAGTAACCTTAGTGATGTAGTAAGGGTTAGGCCCCAGTCTCAGTCGGAACTCGATGTTTCTCCTCACCTTGGCCCCATCCAGTTTCTCTACATTCTCGAACTGATAGGTATGGCCAATCACCCGGGAAGCGGCACAGAGAGTTCTTGCCACAGAGGGCATGAGGCCGGGTCCTACCTCGGGGAGCAGCTGGTCCTCACCCTCACCATCACCGGACTCCATGCGGTCCTGACAGTTGAAGATGGGAGTGATGCCCAAGTCAGTGAGTCCCTTGTAGAGGTTAATAACCTCCTTGAGGTAACTACCAGCAGTTCCGTACATGCCCTGAGACATCTTGCTCTTGCCTTCCTCATCCATGACCTTCTGATAGCAGAAGTCTTGAAGCGCAGTCATGTGGTCAATGACCACAGACTTAAAGCGTTCCGGGTTGTCCTGAATGTAGTCATAGACTTCGTAGATTTCATCGAAGTTCTCCAGTTCGAAAACTGTGATGTCCCCAGGCTCCAGGTCTTCTCGTTTTCCTGAGTCAGTTCCCTTGTCCTTCACGTCAATGAGGAGTAGGGGCTTAGGCCCAGTACAGGCAATAGTGGTTTTGCCAGTTCCAGGACGACCATACAGGGTGATGATAGTCGGGGTGTCCAGGTCTAGCAGGTCAACAAATCTGTCCTCCAGGGAGGACTTCTTACTCGGTTTCTTGGTCTTCTTTTCCATCAGGCCTACCTTCCTTTTCTGATACTTCGAATTGTTTCTTCACCATGAAATTCGTATCCAGTCCCATGAGTTCTGCTTGGCACAAGGGCTTGTAGTCACACCAGGCGCATCCCTTCCCAAGGTTTCTATCACAGAGCTTACTTCCGCTTTTCATAATCTCTTTGGCTGTGGACTTGAAGTCCTCCATGATGCCACTTACTACAACATGGTTGACCCTTACAGGGTATCGCTTGAAATAGTTATCAAAGGAGACCTTGTCTATGAGGTCCTGATAGTCATCCGGATTGAACCCCATCTCCACAAGGGCCTTTTTGATCGTGTAGGGAGTGGAGTCTATGCTTCTTTTGGAGAGCTTACCGCTTCCCAGGAGCTGGGGTCTACTGGGCTCCTTGGCCCTGATAATATCCCATAAGGTTCCCTTGGGCTTATACCCCATTTCCATCACTGCCCAGGTATAGAGGGCCGACTGGGTATTCAAGAGCAGGAAGTCATAGTCTGGGTTCCTCTTATAGGTCTTGGTCTCCTTGGGCCATACAGCTCCATGTTCATCCTCGACCAGGGCATCCAGGTAGCCCTCAATAATTACTCCAGGCATCAATGGGAGTTCGAAGTGGAGCTCATTGCCCAGATAGGTGAGTCCATCATCCTCGTAGAGAGCCTGGTAGTTTTCCATGAGCTCCTCCACCATTCTGGGGATGTCTCCGATCTCCACTATTTCCTCCTTGAAAGTTTCCTCGTAGAACTGTTTGGCAAAGGCCCTATAGGGTTTCCTCCAGGACCTCCCAGAGTCGTAGGCCTCGATGCATTCATGAATGATGGAGCCTCTACGAAGAGCCACTCCCTTCTTCTTGGGACGAAGCTTGAGGTTATATTTGTAGTGATAGGCCCGATGGCACTTTCTCCAGGTACTAATTTTAGAGTTCGATATCTTGAGTATCTCTGCCATAGGTTTCACCTCCTTTCTATATTCTTATTATATCATAAAAGAAGACCCCCTGAAATGGGGGTCATTCTTGGTTTTGAATTATCCAAAGTAGGGGGTGCATTCGGTATTTTGGAGATTGAGGATGATTCTGATGGCCTCAGCCTTGGTTCTTACAGGCTCCAGCATGGTGTACTCGTTGCGAAGAATGTTTCTCAGTTCCTTCATCTTGAGTTCCTTGAGATTGGATTCAGTGTAGATAGTAGTCATTTTGTGTTCCTCCTTGATTGTTGGTAAAGTGTGTTGTGGTTTATGCTTATATATTACCAGACAATCAAGAGTTTGTAAATGGGTAAGTCAAAGATTTTTCAAATAATCTTCAATCTCCTGCTTCCAGGTTTCATCTCCAGGGTCCATGTGGAGTTCCTTACCCGCCCCCCAGGATTGACCTACGGCCACATCAGCTACAATGGGAACATCACTTTCAAAGTGGAATACCGTCTCAAGAGCTTTGGGATGTTCCAGGATATGCTTTGCCCGAGGGCAGAACTCCATGAGATAGTCATTCCTCACTTCAAAGAGAGTAGCATCGTGAACGGTTCCAATAACGAAGAACTTGTCCTTATCCAGAACGTAGTCCGGGTCATAGTACTCCGCATTTCCCATAATCTCAGACATACCCAGAATGGTGAGATCAGAACCAAATCCCTGAACTGGGGAGTTGATACTCTGTCTCTCAGCTTCAGCCTTCTTGGACTTGTCTGTGGAATAGATGTCTGGGAGCCTTCTTAGTCTACCTATTGGGCTTCTTACCTGTCCCATGGACTGGACTATCCTGCGTTGCTTAGAGTGCCACTTAGGCAGGGAGTGATAGGTCTCAAAGAACTTTTCCCGCCACTGTTCAGCTTCCTTGTCTGTGAGGTCCACTCCATAGTTGTCTCGGGCGTAAATCTTGAACTTTCTCCAACCCATGCCATAGACAAATCCAAAGTTTACCGCCTTGGCCTTTTTGCGTTGTTCCTTCTTGATGTACTTGTCATCAGAGACCTTCTCCCCCGTTATCATCTCATAGGTATGGGTATGAATGTCTCCTCCCGTCTGGTAGATACGTTTCATGGTCTCATCCCCAGACATGATGGCGGCTATACGAAGCTCAGCCTGGGAATAGTCAATTTCTACCACAGACCAGCCCTCAGGAGCCCCTACCAGGTTTCTGATGATGGGGTCACGTGGTACCTGTTGGAGGTTGGGGTCTGTACAGGAAGTTCTCCCCGTAACGGTTCCATGGAGCTTGAAGTTAGGGAACAGTCTTCTACCCCACATACGATTTATCCACCCATCTATGAAGTGGGAGATTTGGATGTTTACCCCCCGATACTTGAGTATCTCTTTCACTATGGGGTGCTCATCCCTCAGCTGCATGAGAGTAGCTTCACTAGTGGAGGGAGCTCCTGAGGCTGTTCTCTCCAGGATGGGAAGGTTTAGCTCCCCGTAGAGTAACTTTTGAATCTGGGCTGGGGAGTTCCAGTTTACCTCATGTCCAGCCATCTTCAGGAGCCTCTCCTCAATTATGGCTCTCTCGGACTCCAGGTGTTTTCTTACCTTCTTGAACTGTTGGGGGTAGATGAATACTCCATGTTGTTCCACAGTCTCATAAGAAATGATTCCAGGCATGTAGAGATGATAGAACAGTTTCATCAGGGCCTTGTCCTGCTTGAGCTTTTTACGAAATACCCTAAAGAGCTTATACTCATAATAGACATCATATCCTAGATAAGTCAGATACTCCTGATACTTTTCAGGGGTCTTATACTTGCCCGTTTTGAGGTCCTTGTCCACATCCCAGTCGAAGGCATTGCACTCCATAACAGCGTTTTCCTTAACACCATTGGGAGTATTCTCATTGAGAATGTGAGAGGCTAGTACTACATCAAAGGTGATGTGGGGCTTTACCCCGAACCTATATTCCAGGAACAGGTCATCGAACTTACCATTGCCCGCCACGAGGTCCAGGGCGTTCTTATTTAGCCAGTTTACAGCAGTGGTTATGAGTTTACTTTGGGCCAGTCTCAGGCCCTTCAGCGGACTCAGGGGGGCCTCCAGCGGGATAATATATTGCACCTGGTCATTGCCAAAGCCAAACAGGTTCACCTCATCCTCGAATCTAACCAGTCCTGTGGTCTCAATATCATAGCTCAGGTGTAGATAGTTATTCTCAGTGAGGTGTTGAAAGGCCCTCTTGAGTTGTCTCATGTTGGTTATGACCCTTACATCCAGTTCGGGGGGTTCTTCCAGGCTTCCCTCCAGCATCGCCTTGAAGTTGTTCATGGCCTTATCCACAAAGGGGGCCTTTCCTGGGTCACGATAAACTATGCCCGGGCTGTAGGAGGGCATATACTTGATGCCATCCTTCTCAACCATTACCCCATTGAGTTCGGTGATAGAACCTCCCATAGTGGCCTTCAAGGCCTGAGCTCCAAGAACCAGAACATACTCAGGTTGGACCTCAGCAATCTCCTGGTCAAGATGGACTTTACACTTTTTGATGTCTCCCACCTTATACTTGGTTCCCCTGGGACAGGCACACTTAATGGCGTTAGTGTAGTATACTTCCTCAGGGTCTACTCCTATGCTCCGGAGCCTTTCAACGAGGGAGGACGGCATTACTGCCGCCCCCATCTCCTCATCGTATCCACTGGCATAGCTGTTGACGACCATAACCTGGGCCTTGTGGTTTCCGGACCCCCAGATACAGGATGGGTCTGAAAAAGAACAGAGGTTGCAGTTATTACAGGTCATCAGAATACTCCTTCCACGTCCTTATTGTATACGTGCAGGGAGAAGATGGTGTGGGTGAAGCTTCCCACAGGGTAGCCAGTCTTCTCAGCTACCCACTCCAGGAACTTGATGGCCAGGTAGACATCATTCCGGAAATGGGTAGCGAAGTCACAGGACCTCATCACGTAGTGCAGGTTGAGCTTACCATCCCGAACCTGGAGACCATACCCCAGAGAGCAGGGAACTCGGGAAACACCCCCCAGGAAGTCGGGGTCCTTGTCCGGGTTCCAAAGACTAATCCACAGCTGACGGGAGTCGGGGTCCTCCTTCAGACGATTGATGACTTTCATGGTCTGGTCATTGTTCCAGAGCAGCTCGTTGTAGGTATAGGCCATCCTCCCTTCATGAAGGTACTCAGTCCAGACCTCCTTACGCAGCTCCCAGGCTTTACCCGGGTTTATAAAGTTGGGGTAAGGCCAGTCAATAACTCCGTCCTCTCTAGACCAGGGGTCCGTAATTCTCTCCTGAAATTCAGCATCGGCCCAGGGCTGAATGACCCCGGGGATTTCCTGGCTCTTGGCATCCAGCAAACAATAGCTGTAGTTCTGGAGCTCTCGAGTCTCATAGTCGGGATTGCCCTTGATATACTTGTCCTGCATAGTAGCTGGTTTTACCACAATGCCCATCTCGGCCAGGTCCCTCTTGACCTCCTCGACCATCTCCTGAGCGTTGGTGTAGATTCTCATTTGTCATACCTCCAATTCAAAGTCTTTGTAAGTGATGGGTTCGAAGGTTCTCCCCTCTCTAATAGCATTGGCCACATCCTGCATTCTTTGGGCAGGACTGAGCTTCTGTCTGGGGGAGTCCTCCTGATAGTACTTCTCATTCCGGTACCGAATAATCTTCCAGTAAGGATGAGCTGTGGAATCCAGGTCCTCCATCTTCACCCCAAACACCGGCTCCACCAGGGGAATGACATACATGCCTGACTGGTAAGCACTTATGATGAAGAACTCAATCTCGGTGAACTGGGAGTTGGGGACCTTGGAAAGCAGATGGTGCAGAAGGATGAGGTCAGCTGCCCATCTCTTCTGTAGCTCTGTGGCTCTCCAGATAACTGTGGCTTTGGTCCAGGGCTTCTTCCTGCTGTGGCGAGTGAGGATTACCTCCCTCATGCAGGACCCATTGCCAGTCTCCTTTCTCTTGAAGTCATACCCGATGGAGATCCCCTTCGAGATTTCACAGAGGTGGAAGAACTCCCTGAGTTTATCCAGGTCAATGTAAGTCTTGACCAGGTGTCCCCACTTTCGGGGAGAGTACCCCAGGGGAGCTAAGTCAACCTTCTCACAGTCAATGCTGTCGAGAGTGAGGAAGAGGTCTTCTACTACTCCCCTGGTGTTCTCCAGGTAGTCCAGATGCTGTGGATGCAGCAGGATTTCCCGGTTTACCCCGAAGTAGGCCTCACTGAAGTCCCTATAGTGTTTCTTCAGCATGTGGCCTTCTCCTTAGTAGTTGCTTCTCTGGCGGAACTGGTTGACCTGAGACTTCTTCAGGTAGATGTCGACAATATCCTGAGCATTCATGCCAGAGACCACCAGGATAGTGATATAGCAGACCCAGACATTGGTCAACCGATTGTAGAAGGCCTCTTTGTCGGTCTTCATCATGGACTGCTTCCAGGGCTTGTTCTTCAGGCAGTTGCACATCATGGCCAGCTGTTCGATGAACTTGGTGACCCAGTAAGTAAGATTTCCACCATACTCATTCATCTGATTCTTGGCCTTCTCTACCAGGTCCCCCAGATGGTCCTCACAGTGAGTGGGGGTGCCCTCAGGCAGAATGGTGTCATAGTCCTTACCAGCCAGAACAGTCAGCTCAGTCAGGAAGTGAAGACCATCGATGAGCTCCTCCTGGTAGTGGTCAGAGTTGGCTCTGGCATCCAAGGCCTCACCCAGCTCCTCCGTGACTCTCCAGGAAAAGTCCTTGATGCGAGCCTGACCTCTCTTGTCATCCAGATTCACGGGGCAGTCTTCAGTCTGGAGCAGCCCAGACCTCAGCTCAATATCATGATACTTTCCCATCAGAAACTTCTGGCGGTTGAAGATAGCCTGCAGCAGGTCACCCTCTACTTTTTCTTCTCTAGCATGGTTGATATTCATTACATTTCCTCCTCTTCATATTCGGTTTTGTAGTCATAAACCTGAACCTTCCAGCCTCGGGCCATCAGTCCCCACATCAGGTCGTCCCAGGCAGCCAGGAGTTCCTTGTCCTTCTCAATGACTCCCTCCATCTGCTCCCGGCCATCCCAGTTAAAAATGACCGAGGAGTGGGGACGGGTATAGATGATGGTGGGGTTGAGGTTCTTCAGGGTCTTCATGTAGGGGTCATCCAGGGAGTAGATAGCATCCCCCCTTAGGACCTTTCCATAGACCATTTCCTCAAAGGGAAGAAACCGGTCAAATAGAACCGAGCCGGGAAGGGCCTTCTCCCGGGCCATCTGGTCCAAAAACCAGATATGCTTCTCATCTCGGGTGTGGTCCGGGCCCATAGACTTGACCACCGGAAGACCCAGATTCTTGGACACCTTGTTGACCAGAGTGGTCTTACCCGAGTTGTCCATACCAGTAAAAATCAACATCCTGTGTTCCTCCTTATTTTAGGATATTTTCATTATACCACATTCATTAGTGTTTGAAAATGGTGTAACCCTTGTTCATAGGAACTATTTTCTTGGACTTAATCAGGTTGTCAAGGGCTTTGCGAATTGCTGTCATATCCACCCCCAGATTCTCCCTTAATGCTCTCTTAGTTACTGGAGCATTAGAGTTGCCCAGAATACCCAGGACTTCGTCCTCCAAGGTCTTAATAGTGACATGTGGTTCTCCAGCTGCCCCCACAGTGACTCTATAGTTGGGATTGCCTATCTCACCCATCTCAAAATGGATGTCCAGGTCTGGGTAGTTACCAGCCATTCGGAACTCCCTGGTTAGAGTGATGGTGGACGAGCCTGAGGACTCAGCCAGGTCTATCCCTCGATTGGGGGGACCTTCCCCATCCTCATCGGTTTTGGTCAGATACCAGGCAGACTCAACCCAGCCATAAAGCATTACTGAGCCAGCCATTCTAGCTCCTCCTCTGAGGGCCTGCTGATTGCTTCCCTTGTTATAATGGTGAATGACCATCACACTGGTCTTGTACTCGGTCTTAAGACTCAGCAGCCAGTTCAACACTGGGTTCAACTCCTTAGAGGAATTTAAGTCTCCCTCGAACATCAGGTAGAGAGGGTCAAAGACCACAAGCACAGGTTTAATCTCTTTGATGAGGGACTCAATCTGTCTCCTGTGGTTCTCATTGCTGAGAGTAAACCCCTGTTGATTTAAGAAGGTGATGGGAAGATCAGGGGGAAACTCCACATGGAGTTTTTTGGGGGTTATTCTTTTGGCCTCCCCTACTAGTCCACGGTCCAGGATAATCTTCTCGGTTCTGTCCTTCATGATGTAGTCAGCGTTCTCGTTCTGAACTACTATGACTGGACCGGGTTCAAGGACAGGGAACTTCCCCAAGAAGGGTTGGCCACTGGCTACGGAAATGACCAGATCATGGACCAAGGTAGACTTGAAGCACTTAGGCATACCGGCCACTATACCATGAGACCTCCTACCCCAAAAACCTTTGACCAACCATCCCTCGAAGGTGTTACAGTTTCCCATAACTTCCCCGTAGTTGGAGATTCTCATCAAGTTGGACTCTTCCTGTCCTAGGTCAGTAATCTCCCCGGAGATAATTTTTTCCAGCTCCCTTTGTATTCTAAGGTCCTCATCCCTCCTCCCCTTGTATTTATTGAACACACTATTCTTGATGAGGTGAATGATTTCCGGAGGGGTCATCCCCAACCCATAAAGAGAGTTCTCCACATACCAGATTGTCCTAGACCTGTCTATCCCCTCCAAAGACTCTAGGGCCAGGAGGTCTCTTACCTTTTTTGGGATAGAGTATTTAGCGTATATCTTCCGTTCGGTAAGTGTATCCCCCCCAGAGACCGCTGGAGCGTCGCTATGAGCTTTTCCCCTATCAGAGGTAGTAGTTACACCCCCCACAGCCTTACGCAGGTTTCTGGGCTTATAAACGACCCTTGTATGGGAGGGGAGTCCAACGGCTGGAGTGTTCTTATACTTGTGGTTGATGGTCCCAGGGATTCTGTAGACGTGGGCAAAGTCAAAGCAGTCATCACATCCAATGTGAGTAGCCAGAGCCTTGTTGAGGGGGGTATACTCCCCTTCCTCAATGTAACGGTCCAACTCCCATAGTCCCTGATATTTGTTCGGTGAGCTCTCCCAGATGTAGCTTGGCTTGGGGTCTAATGTAGAAGGGTCCTCGCATTCATCAATATCTTGGGCCAAGAACTTAGTGTCAACCGAGTATTGGTTCTGTCTCTTGGGCTGACTAAATGGCATTGGAGACCAGTACAGGTCGTACTCCTCTGGGGGATAGACCTTGAACACTTTCCTGAGTTTCTCTCTGAGGTCACTTCCAAACTTGATTGGTATGTCCTTCCAGGACTTACCCTCTTTAGCTGCCAGGATAACATAGTCACCAGGTTGGCACTGTTGGGAGAAGATATTGGTTAGAAACTTAATTGTTTCTCTCATGAGCTACTTCTCCTTGATAAAAAGAAAAGGGGGTAGACTTGGTGTCCACCCCCCTAGTGTCTCTAGCTGATGGAGTGGGTTTACTCCTTGTCGTCAGCTTCCAGAGCCTTGACCATATCGGCCTTGGCCATACCCTTAGTGACCTTGATGCCACGAGTCCGGCACTCCATCTTCAGATTCTTGATGGACCAATCGGAGTAGTCTTCGTCGTCCTCATCATAGCTATCCTCATCTTCATCAGAGTCTTCGTCTTCCTCGTCCTCCTCAGGCTCGGGCTCAGCCTGCTTCTTGGACTTCTTGGCAGTCTTCTTGGACTTCTTGGTCTTGGGGGCTTCCTCTTCCTCTTCCTCTTCCTCGTCGTCCTCATCAAAGTCCTCAGCTTCATCGAAGTCCTCCATCATGGAGATTTCGTTCTCATAGGCACCCTTGACCTTGTTCAGAGCCTCAGTCATAATTTCAGCCGCAGCCTTCAGGGCCTCGTCCACAGAGATAGGGCCTTCCTCACTAGGCAGGCGGGAGATGAGCTCCTCAGTGACCTTCAAAGCCTTTTTGGTGTCAGCATCTTCTCCAGCAGACAGGATTTCCTTCAACAGAGCCAGCAGCTCAGGGGTCTCCTTCTCCAGGAACTTGGGTTTCTTGTTCTTAGCCATAGTGGTTTTTCCTCCTTATATTATGTAAAATTCTTTTTCATTTCCCTTGTGGGATAATTATATATTACCACTGATGAATATAATTGTAAATGTGGTAAACTCTTGAAGCTCAGTTAGCTTTCTTGAGGTCCTCAAAGAACGCAGGATAGTGAGAGCAGAGCAGGTCAAAGGCCATCTTAGCCACTTCCACCATCTGGGGGTGGGGGGTTCCTGCTACCCCAAAGTATCTCATTTGGAAGAAGTGTCTCCAGTTACGGATGTTCATGGTGACAACAATCTCAGTCTTAAGACTGTTAGGCAAGACAGAACGAGCTTCCTGGGGAGTAGCTCCAAGCTTCAACATATTCATGTAGTGTCTTTCAGCATCCTCCATGGCTTTTATCCACTCCTCGTACTTAGCACAATCCTGGGAATTATTAAGGTCATAATAAAATCCGGTAGCTAAATCAATAACTGTGATCTTCTTTCCGAATTTTCCCTTGAAGTAGTTGCAGTAGCGGGTGGACTCCTGACTATAGGAGGCCAGTCTGTGGCGAACCAGCTCATGACTAACCCCACGATCACAGATAAACTTCAGGGAGATAGTGGCATGCTCCAGGATAGACTCATGGCCCCTCTTGATAGCTCTCTGGATGAACTTAGCCGGGGTGTCTCCCTCCACAGCTTCAGACAGATAGCAGGTACGGCCTCCGGCCTCTACGATTCGATAGAGGTCCTCAGCAGGAGCCAGAGGGACAGTGGGCTCTACGTAGGGCTTGATGATTTTCATGTATTTTCCTCCTTATGGTTAATATCGATACTGACATACTTTCGAGATGCCAGATAGTCGCAGAGATGGACGAATTTCTGGGTAGTGCTTTGGGGCTGAGGGAGCTTTCCGAATTGGTCCCATTGCCCCATGTGGGATTCGATAAGGGGGACTACTCCCTCTACCTCCTCATAGTAGTCGTCCTGGATGGGTTCAAGGATGGGGCGAACCTCAACGGGGTGGAGCTTACTGGGCTTGGCTACATCATGAAGGGCCAGAGCTGCCATGATTCGATCCTCATTCTCCTCAGAGAAGTGGTACAGGGGGAACAGGGTCTTGGCCATCAGCATAGCAGCCTTGGTGTGTCTTACCAGTCCACCCACTCCAAGCTCATAGCCAGGGTGATACTTACCTGAACTGCTTGCCGGTTGAATAAAGAAGTCAATAGGAACGCAGATTCTGTAGGCCTGCTCCACAAATTCTTTCATGCGCTCACTGTGGAAAATGGATTCGAATGACATCAGGTCCAGGGTCTGCTCCACAATCCTGGTGTCCAGGGGTTCGTACATATACATCTCGCTCCTTGCAGATTTTTAGGAGGTATCTAGCCTTGGCCATAATTTCAGGATTTCTTGTAGGAAGGTGAAAGCCAGTACTACCATCGAAGTCCTTGAACTCCTTGGCATAGTCCACTCTATCGGCTACCTTGGGATATTGCTTTTGGAGCTCAGTCAGTTCCCGGGCCCAAGCACTCCAAGTGCTATCAGCCACTATACTCTCATTGAGCTCATAGTAGATACAGGAGTGAACTAACACTTGGAGTCTTCTCCTGAGAATCAAGGACCGAATATCATCGGCCTCTACCCCAACTTGGGATAAGTAGTACGTACCTCTTATGCGGGGGGCTTGAACACCCTTCTTTTTCTTGGACATGGTTTTGTACCTCCATCCACTATTATAAGATACTTGGCTTCTATTTGTCCATGGGGTAAACTCTAGAGGAGGGCCTTATCGACCCCTCCCCTTGAAGTTGTTCCTCCTTACCTCTGAGACTTCCATATACAATTCCCGGTCCAGATCCTTGAGTCTAACCCTCATGTGCCAGTTCACCGTACTGGGAGGAACCCCAGTGGCCTCAGATACCTCAGCCCCAGTGGCTTTGTTGGTAACCATCAGTCTGGCCTCCTCCAGAACTACAGAGTCAGGCCATCTGGTCTTGTGACTAGTCCTGTTCAAATCCCCACCCCCTTATGCCTGGAGGGCCTTCTGGTCATCCCCCAAGGACTTGCCGTCCAGGTAGCCCTTGGCGTAGAGGCCAGGGTCTCCAGACTGCTTCAGCTTCTTGCCAGAGGTTATCTTGCCCTTGGGGTTGATGATGTCCTTGGTGAGCTGTTCGACCAGGGCGTCCTTGACCAGTACCAGGCCCCAGTTGTTCTTGTCCACCTGCTCCTTGTACTTGGCCTGGAGTCCAGCGATGAAGCCAGCAGAGTAGTCCCCGGAGATTCCATCAGTGGGCTTGCCTGCCTTCCGGTACTGTCTCCGGAGCTTCTTCATGTTCTTGTCCAGGGTCTGAGCAGCGAAGGTGAAGACAGCTTTGCAGATAGCCACGTCCTCCTTGAGTCCCACAAAGACCAGGCCATAGTGAGGAGCCCGAAGGAGATTGCAGCGGAAGTTGTTGCAGATGACCTGAGCCAGGCGGATGGCCCAGTCGGTGTTGTGGTAGCCTCGGAAGTATTCAGTAACAGCTTCCTTCTTCTCCTGAGGCTGGTCCTTGAACTGGGCCATGTCCAGGTTGTGCTCAGCCATCAGCTTCTGGGCCTTCAGCATAGCAGCCTGAGCTTCAGCTTCAGAGGGGTTGTTGCCAGCCAGAGCCAGTAGCTTCTCGATTTTGGAAATGATGTTCTTCTCAGCCATGATATTGTCCTCCTGTTGGTTGGTAGAGTTGGTAGGATTGTTTACATTCTCATTATAAGAGACTGGTCGAAATTTGTAAATGGGTTCGTCGAAAGTTTTCAAAGAAAAATGAGAACTCTCTTTTGAGAGTTCCCACTCTTTCCTTACCTTAGTCGATCCACTATCAGGTTAGTTAGGTTCTTTATGTCTTTGACCACATCATCGTGACTATACTTCTTTAAGCGAACTGCATCAACAGCCAGGTAAAGACCACTCCAGCCAAGAAAGCTCCCATCAGATGAAGGGCCTTCTTGCAAAGAATGAAGCGACGAACCCTTCTTCTCTTGGCTTCTCTCCGCATTTGCTGCTTCGGGGAGTTGACCACCTCATCAAGGAGTTCAAAGTACTGGTCCTCGATGGGGAAGGGGACGGTTTTGGGGTTGGTAGAGTTGTTCATTGTAGTTCTCCTTTCTGAATGAGCACTTGTTTCTGAGACTGTTCAAAGGGAAGGGCCTCCTGCTCAGCCAGGAAAGCTTCGGTCTTAGCGATGTCCTTCTTGAAGTCTTCCAGCCAGATGCTGAAGGTGATGGTGTCCACCCTCTTGATGCACCGGAAGTAGTTCTTGGTCTTACAGGCCTTGGAGGAGAGTTCCATAACCTGCTTGAGGGAATAGAACTCGTAGGGATTGTAGACGTAGTAGCAAGCCCCACTGGTGATGCGGTCCTCAGACAGAAGCTTCTTCAGTCGGTCAGCCAGGGACCGAATATCATAGTGGAGAATGTAGTCGTAAATTTCCAGCTTAGTCATGAGGTGGACCTCCCTTTTGTTTATATTCCTATTATAAGAGAAGTCGTTCGAATTGTAAATGGTCTATCCAAGAGTTTTGAGAGAAAGTTCAATCCCCTTCTTGCGAAGGTTGTCCAGACACTCCATCAGGTACTCAGAGTCATGCTCGGGATAGACCAGAACCCCCTTGGGCAACCTAGTCAAGGCCTCCTGGAAATAGAGAAGAGGAGTATCCAGCTCCTCACAATTCAAACCCCTGTACTCAGGGCTATCCCAGAGGGAGTCATGGGAGTAACCCCGGTTCTTCATCTCCCAGATGACCTTCATGTGATAGGCCCACAGCCACTCGTGAGGGTGCTGGAAGACGTAGTCCACAGTGGAGTGCTTCTTACCCCACCCCAGTCCCCGGAGAGCACAGCACTCCCTGTGCTGCCCCAGAAGCTGGTGATTCGGGAGGATGGGAAGAAGCTTCTCATGCCATAGTCTCATTAGATACACTCCTTTCCAAGGGGGGGCCGAAGCCCCCCTGATTGTTTACCCCAGCTGAGAGACAGTTTTGACGAAGTCGTTGATGGAGCCCTTCAGGGTAGTCTTAATGAAGTGGTTCTCCAGGGCCTGCTCAGTGTTCTTTCTCAGGGGTTTGTGAGTAACGAAGTCAGTGTAGGCGTTGACCAGGCCCCACTGGGAGCCGATGAAGTTCTGGTTGTCCTCAGCCTGATAAGCAGCCAGGAATCTTTCCCTCTTCTCCTCCATTCTCCGAACCTGGGTGGGGTTGAACTCCTCCTTGATCTCGAAGATGCCATCCAGCAGGTTGTCTACCTGGGCCTTGGAGACCTTCTGCTGAGCCATCAGGATGGCCTGCTTCTGGAACTCAGAGATGTAGTCACTGCTGTGAATGAGGACCTCCTGAGCAGTATGGAGTCTACCCTTGATGGACTTGGTGTGGCGGAGGCTAATCTTGTTGGCAGCCTTTCTGAAGGTCAGATTGAACTGGTTCTCACAGACGATTCGGAGAGGAGCGATGGTAGCCTTCAGGGTAGTACTTCCACAGTGGGAGTTCTGGAAAATCACGTGAGGGGCTACCTTGTCACCCATCAGGTCGAACTCAGGGAGCTGAGCGATGATGTAGATGAACTTGTGGTTCTCCCCAGCCTTCAGGAACTTCAGACCCTCGGGAATCATGGAGTTGATGAAGTCGAAGCCTTCGATGTTCTGAACGATTTCGAACTGGGAGCCGACCACTCCGAAGACCTCATCAGTGCCTTCCTTCTTAGTGCAGAAGGCCCCGGGAATGGGAGTTCCATTCTCCAGGTAAACAGGAACCTTCTCCACAGTGTAGTCCAGGTGGGAGAGCTTCAGAGCTTCTTCGACAGTGGTGGCCTCGGTGATGTTGGCCCCAATGTTGGTCCAGGTAGCAGTACGAGTAGTAGTCATTTGATTGTCCTCCTTAAGATTGTCAGTTGGTAGGTGGTTTGTTGATAATGTCATTATAAGAGACTCGTACTAGTTTGTAAATAGTTTTGGAGAAAGAATTTCAAAAAAAATGGAGAGGTCTCTCGACCTCCCCGTTGAGAATGGGATTAGAATGGGTCTCCTGAGGTCATTTGCCCCTGGAGAGCGAGGAGTATATCCCGGGCCACTTCCCTTCGATGGGGAAGGTCCACCAGCCTTCTTCTGCGATAGGCCTTGAGCAGTCTCTGGCTGGGCAGTCGGTCCAATGCCTCATCCTGTTCATCGGTCAGGTTCTTCGCCAGGAACAATCTTGCGGCTTTGATCGTAGGGGTCTTCAATCCACAGAGAATGGCTAGACCTGAGTTCTTGTCCGAGATGACATAGGGCCAGCCAGCAGGATGGGCTTTGTGGATGAATAGGGTAGACCTACCCCACTGAAACTCCCCGTAGGACCTTACCAGCTTCTTGTACTCAATCCCCACTTCGCAACATCGAATGTAGTTGTATTCTTTTTCCATGAAGTTATTCACCCCCTATTTGTATTATACCTTATAATGGGGATTGCAGAGTCTAGAATTTAACTAGCTCTTAGCTTTTTTCATATTTTCCTTGGATATAATCATGAGTTGCCTCCAATATTTCGGCATCTTGTTCCTGCAAATTGCTAATTCTCGGGGGGTTAACTCCCCTCCGGCCTCCAGTCTCAGAGCTAAAGAGGTCATCATCTCAGCATCCACAGCTCCGAAGCCCCTATTATTCTTGTCAATTGTCGCTCCATAGGCCTTTTCCTCCGGAGTTTGAAACTGGGCTATGAGAATAATGGCTCGGTAGAGGGCCTTCTTATTGGTTCGAACAAGGTTTTGGAGGTACTCCTTCCACTGTTGTTGGTTGGTGAACGTTTCCCAGACTTTCATGTCACCACTCCTCTTCTAGTTCACCTCTCCTATGTCTTGTCCACAAAGTAGCAAAGTCATCATGGTCGATGCTTATGCCACTCTCCTGCATCAGTTTGTACAGATTCGCCTTCGAAGAGGCCCCTACTTTGCTCCCGGTCACTGGGTCATCGTAGTAGATGCTCTTTCCATCGGCCGAAGTATGGATGTTGTACTTGCGAATGAGATCCTCCAGAGAGCTTCTCTCTTCACTAGACTCCACTTCTCCCTCGTAGTAGTCTGGGTACTGCTCCTTTTTCCCCTTCTTAGGGGAGGGTTTGAACACTTTAGCGATGCTGGAAGAGGGAGTGTACCCAAAAGAAGAGTAAAGTTCCCTTACTTTGGTCGTCGTAGCGGTGGGAAATTCCTCTTTTAGGTCCTTCAAACCCTTAAAAAAGCCCAAATCCTGGTGAAAAAATGCCATTCCACAGGCTCCCCTCTTGTAAATATAGTGGGGTCCGATGGCCGAGAAGTCTTCGGGATGGAACTCTTCGCAGGAAATTTTCTTCTTTCGAGGCAGTTTTTGGGCCTTCTGCTGGGCCACATCCCACAGCAAGGCCTGTCCAATAGTGTAGGAAGTGATGTCTCCGAAGAGGGCTTTTGCCAGTCCGGGACGGTCCGAAGTGAGCAAATCTCCGAAGGTGTAGACCCCGATAGTCTCGGTTTTGGTAGTGAGCAGATGAACAAGTTTGCCCTCCTGCAGGGGCTTCATGACTACTGTGGGAGTCAGGAAGTAGTCCCCTCCTCTCAGTGAGACCAGTAGCTCTCCATCCCGATGAAGAGCATCAGCCACTCGACTATCCCAGTACTCGTTCAGTTTGGCCCCTTCCTCGGGTCTCTTGCGTACCTTGCGCATCTTCACACTACCATCTCGATAGTAAACCTTGACCGCTGGAGTTCCCTCCAACAACCACAGTCTCAAGACCAAGGGGTCGTATGTTTGTGCCATAGGTATATTCCTCCTTCCTTTTTTTTGTTTACTCCTATCATAACAGAACAGGAGTATTTTGTAAACCCTCAAAACTCTTGACCCTATTCTATAGTCAGTTTACCCTATTCTATATGCAAAATTCAAGTTTTACCCTATTCTTATAGTCAGAATGACTGACTATAAGAATAGTCAGCTACAGGAGGAGTATGTATATACGAGTATTACCCTAATTGTATAGTCAGGACCACTGACTAATAGATACTCCTCCTGCTTTACCCTATTCTATAGTCAGAAGCAAGGAGTATCTATAGTCAGCTTACCCTATAGAATACTCCCACAGTACTATAGAATACTCCCACAGTACTATAGAATACTCATTTTACCCTATTCAAAGAATAAGTAACAGTTCCTATAAGGAACATGTTACCTTATATAGGCGGGCCTGTGGGCCTCCGCCCTGGAGGGGCTCCGGACCCACGGCACCGCAAATGTAAGAGAGAGAGTTTGAAAAAAAACTAAAGACCCATTTACAAATCGAGAGTTCTCTCTTATAATAGGAGTATAAATCAAAGGGGGATAACTCAAATGAAAAACAAACTTTCTAAGGCTCAGCAGGAAGTTCTTAACACAGCCATTCAGGAGATCACTGAAGCTAGAAGCTGTTCCACCTACGAAGAATACTTCATCAAATTCCAGGCTCCCCATTATAGCTCTAATTACAACACTAAGGAGAAGTACCTGTCCCATGATCCCGAAGGCTGGGAAAAACAGAAACAATACTGGGAGAACCTGCTGAGAGGAATTACTCTTACAGACTGCAACACCAAAACCATTCAGAAGCTGGAAGTTCTGGGGTACATCGAAATACTGAAAGATGCTAACCGAATCCGCTATGGAATGGATACCATCAAAGTTCTCAACATCTGATTAACAGGGGCTCTCAAATGGGAGCCTCTATTTTTTTTTGAGAAACTTTGCTCTAACCCATTTACAAATTAAGAGAGCTGTGGTATTATAATACTGTAGTTAAACCAATACCAACTGACCTGGAGGAAAAGAAAATGTATACTGTAGAACACACCATCTTTGGAAAATACGTAGCTGTCGACTATAAGAACAACCTAAGACCAGCCAAACAAGCTGCTCAAAAGCTGTACAATGAAGGCTGGCTCAACATCAGAATCATCACACCCACGGGAAAGGTCATCCAGTTCCATGGGAAATAAAGAATTAAACCCCCTGGGTCAAGAGTCCTGGGGGTTTTCTTTTTGAGTGTATAGGGGTATAATGAATGTATAAGGAGGTGATAACTATGGGGGAGCTTAAAGACCTGAGGTTCCTCGACCTGAGTAAGGAAATGGAGAGACTGAGTAAGGTCTTGACTGAGATTGACCAAGGTTTTGCTCAGTATCTGGCTCAAGTAAAGAAGGACGAGACTGACCGGCAGAGGGCCTTGGAGTTAGGCCTGGTCTCCAGGAAGGTAGTTGACCTGTCCTACCGGAAGGACCGGGTAGAGAATAAGAATCTCAATAGGATACGGAAGTTCTTGGCTCTGTGGAATAAATGGAATAGACCCACTAAAACTAGTACATGTTTCACTGACCCTGTAAAGGGGAATATTTCTCTTGAAAATGGGGTTATCCAGGAAATAGGGATTATGGATAGGGGATAAACCCCAGTCACGGAGCCGCTAGCCAGCCCCTGGGGGCTTTTTAGGGGGTCACTGGTATAGTTACTACCCCAGGGGGTTAAAATGGCCCCAGCGGCTTAATATGGCCCTTTTTCAGGGGGTGGGGGTTTTCCACATTTCCACAAAGTTATCCACATACCACTGAAACTAGCACTAGAATACACATTATCAAGAAAGGATGGTCAAGAATATGGTAAGAGACAGAATATCAAGGGAGGAGATGTTCTCCCAGATATGCTCTGTAGTGGCCCAACGATCTACCTGCCTAAGATCTCAGGTTGGTGCCCTTATTGTGAAGGACAACCGGATAGTGTCCATGGGATACAATGGCCCTGTCTCTGGTATGCCCGCCTGTACCCAGCCTGACCTCCTCCAGAGGATTCTCCTGATGAGTGGAGCCCTCGAGCCTCTGGGTACTGAGTGCATGGGTCCTGGGTGTACTAGATCCTGTCACGCTGAAACTAACGCTATCGCCTTTGCTGCAAGGGCTGGAGTGTCTGTGGAGGGGTGTACAATGTACTGCTCCATGTCTCCCTGCATCAACTGTGCCAAGGTCATTGTGAACTCTGGCATCAAAGAGCTCAAATATCTGGAGGAGTACAGAGACACTTCTGGTCTGGAGTTACTTCGAAAAGCCGGCATTACTGTGGAACAAGTGAGGGGGGAAAATAGGGATGAAGAAGCTATCAGACGACTGGCTCAGGAAAGCACCTATTCCCTAGAAACTTGCAAGAGAGTGTATAAGCTCTTATGGGAGAATGAGGGCCTTACTAGAAAAGTACTTCAAGTGGCTACTGAGCTTGGTGAGACTCCGGTCGAGCTTTTGATGAAGCTGGCCAAAAGAATTCAGGAGGAGTAGAAATGAATCGAAAAGAACGCAGAAAGCTGGAGAAGAGGACCGGTCTAAAGGTCAAATCCGAACCTACTTATCAGATGAAAGCTCATGAGATTGGCAAAGCTGCTACTCAGGGAGTCGGAAGGAATGCAATGATGCACGAGATTGACCGACAGATTCTCCAAAGAGATAGGGAGTATCAACTGGACCTTGATACAATGGTTCTGTGGTCGCTTAGGCAATTCGCTGGATGGGGACCGAAGAGGTTGAGGGACTTTTACCTCTTCATGTTCAAGGAACATCTTCGGATGAGGGAATTCTATGAGCTCGATGATCTCTATCCTGAGAGACACAAGTTGAAGGAGAAGGGGGTTGACATTGAAGAATGGTATTCGGAGCTCTTCGACGACAAAGGCAACTTCAAGAAAGTCCGTGACGGGTGAGCTGAGCGTTCTACGAAGAGAGAAAGTGAAGAGCCTATACACAAGTTCACACAAGGTCGCAGAATAAATCGCTATAAGGAGAGATGTACATGATAACTTGTTTTAATCGAGACAAGAATGGAGAGTGCTTGGCTTATAAAATTGCTGAGTGCTGCCCAGAATGTTCTGCTAGAATAAAAACCGTGGGGGGGAAGATTAACCTCCTGACCTGCCTGTTGACCAGAGCTCAGGCTAAGAAGGATAAACGAAGACTGGAGGAGGAACTGGAAGCTGCTTGGGAAGTAAAGAGAGCTCAGGAAGCTGGAAAGCTGAAGGACTGGATGAGTTGTTATCTGGAAGACCTGCATCGTGGTGAAAGGGGTGGAGCTTCCGAGTCTGACTCCAACCGAAAGACTAGCCTCAAACAGCTGATGAAAGACAATAGACCTGTGGGGGTAAAGCCCAACAAAGCTCAGCAAGAGGAGTATAAGCAGGCATTGGCTGAGTTCGAGGAAGAACATGGAAAACTGGAGAAGTTGGGCAGAACTAGTCTTTCCCACGCAAAAAGAGATTCCTATACTGGGGTTCCTATCTGCTTCGCTGACCATGGACTCGGTAAATGTAATGGCCAGAGGTCTGCTGGTGGTAGGCTCCATAAGGACTGTAAGAAATGCTCTTACTTGAGAGAGGAGAACCAAGAATGAAGTGGAAGTGTGGATTGGTACCCAAAGGAAAGACCTGCTACTACGAACAGTTTAAGATGCATAAGTGCAGAGAGATCAACCTAAGGGCTGCTCTTCAGCAGTTGAAGTGGTCTCTGCCTTTCGGGGTAGGGAAACGCTTTAAGACCTATGAGCACTGTATCGAGTGCGAGGGTTGGAAGTGCATGAAAAAGTGAAGAGTTTAGGGGGTGGACAAAAGTCCACTCCTTCTCTTATAATGGTATTGTAAAAACCTGTATTAGCAGGAACAATAGGGGGAATATATCATGAAGACACCAAGAATCAAGGTAACCGCCGACATTATGGAAGTTGTTATCGATGAGCTCATCTTTCTGGGAGTGTCTCCCTGTCTGCAGGGGTATGAGTATGCCAAGACAGGCATTTGTCTTATCCTGGAGAATCCTAAATCCGTCTTTTTCATCACCAAGGACCTTTATCCTGTAATTGCCCAAGAGCACAACTCTACTCCTCCTCGAGTGGAAAGGTCTCTTCGGCATGCTATAGAGAGAATGTATCTATATAGCGATCTAGATGTCCTACAGAAGTACTTTGGCCTGGTAGTTTCCTCCAATTCGGGAAGGGTGACTAACTCCCAGTTTCTTTCTGTGGTGGCGGAGAGAATTCGTAAGAAGGTCGGAGTATATAGTGGAAATTATTCTGAGGAGTGACCTGGAAACGAAGAAAGGGTGTGAAGGGGGTAAAATAATGGCTGAATACATTAACAGGGAAGCGATAATGAAGTTCCCAATCCGGAAAGACCATTGCGACAAGGAGCACGCGAACGGGCATTTTATAAATGGCATTGAATCAGTGTTTGAATATGTGGAGAATTTGCCCGCTGCTGACGTTACCCCGGTGGTGCATGGGCGATGGAAATACTACCATAAACAAAATAAAGCCGTATGTACACACTGTAGTTTTGAAAGAGACCTCGATGAGAATTTTGGAGCAGCGATTAGTTGCCCAAATTGCGGAGCGAAGATGGACGGAGATGGGGTAATATGAAAAAGGTTGACCCAAAAATAATAAAAGACCTACAGGCTCAAATATCAAAGAGCATAGAAGACTCCATGGGAGATACCTGCCCTTACGGGGGAGGGGGATAAGACCATTTGTGACCATTACCCTGAGTCAAGAAAGTAGGGTATTTACATATTCCACTTCTTGTGATATACTATATTTATCCCAGGGGGACACCCCCACATATCTGACCTATACTAACTCCCATTTCCCATAGGTATATGGGACAAGGAATCGTGGCAAGGACCCCCCGGGACTTATAAGGGCCTTTAGCTCAGGTGGTTAGAGCCTCCAGCTCATAACTGGATGGCCCTGGGTTCAAGTCCCAGAAGGCCCACCACTAAGCCTCTGCCCAGGTGGCTTTGCCCAGGTGAAGCAGATATACACTGGGTGGTCAAACCTACACGGCCTAGAGTGGGTATTCAAACGTTGTGTTACTCAAGCAGTAGGAAACATAGCAACGTGACAGCCTGGAGAGACAGGCACCATCTGCAGGTGTGACACAACGGCTAGTGTACCAGCCTTCCAAGCTGGGAACGTGGGTTCAACTCCCATCACCTGCTCCATACAGGGGTATGGCCAAGAGGTTAAGGCAAGGGACTTTGACTCCTTGATTCGCTGGTTCGAATCCAGCTACCCCTGCCACATAACTGGGTATGGTGAAACTGGTAGACACGTTGGATTTAGGTTTCAATAGCTCACTGCTGTGGGAGTTCAAATCTCCCTACCCAGACCAAGGGGATGCCTCCTGTTCCCCTAAAGCTCAGTTGGTAGAGCAAGGAAGCCCAGGTAAGTGATTCATCAAGAGTCATACTGCCTGGGTTTTCTTATTGTATAAAATCAAGAGTTTATACCATGGACAATTCCTTTAGGATATGGTAGAATTTACGTGTCAGGAAGTGGTGACTTCTTCTAAATCCTGGCAAAAGGCCTTGTTTAGGGGGCTAAAACCCCCTAAACGGGTTATTTTTATGTTCAAGACTCGACAATTTTAGATAAAATAAGAAAGGGGGTGAAGGTATGCCCAGACTCGGTGAAACCGTGCCTAACCCTAAAAGGAAAAAGTATGATGATGATGCGAAGAAGTACACCCCAGAGGAACTCAAGAAACACCATGATGATGCCCTGACCTATTATATTGAGCACGGGGGAGAAGTCAGCACCAAGGTCCTGTCTAGACATGGTAAGGTCCCACAGTCCTACATTCGTAAGTGGATGAAGGAGGAGAACTGGGACAAGTACGTGATGGAGGACCAGGGGGACAAGATCAAGGTAAGTAAGAAGACCAAGCAGTTCATTGAGTCTGCTGCTGAAAAGTATGGCCTATCTGAACAGGAAGAAGCCTTCTGCTACCACTACTTCAAGTGCAAGAATGCTACTCAGGCAGCCATGAGGGCAGGCTATAGTTCGGCCTGGTCTTACAACGCCGGGTACAAGATACTCAACAAGCCCAGGGTCAAACAGTTTCTGAAGGACCTGCAATCCCAAGCCTGTGAAGAACTGTTTGTGGATACACTAGACATCATCAGGATGTGGGCCAAGATAGCCTTTGCCGATATGAATGACTATGTCAATGTGTCTGGTGCAGGGGTCATACTCAAAGGCTCTGGTCAAACTGATGGCCAGGTCATCACTGAGATAAAGGAAGGCAAGGATGGTATCACTATCAAGATGGCGGACAAGATGAAGGCCCTTGATAGACTATCCTCGTACTTCAAAGTTCTACCTGGGGATAAGGCTCAGGATGCCAAGCTTCGTATTCTGGAGAAGGCAGCTAATTCCGATGAAGATGACGAGGAGCCTTTGAAGATTGAGATTGTGGGTGTATGATTATGGCCCACGTATATAAAAGGGTCAACGAACATTTCCGTGAGTTTGTAGGGGATTGGAACTCCCGGTTCTATTTTCTCCTAGGCGGATATGGTTCCTCTAAGTCTTATCACATCGCTCTCAAAATCATTCTCAAGTGTATCAGGGAGAAAAGAAAGGTCTTGGTGATTCGTGAGGTTTACGAAACCATCAGAGAGTCCTGCTTCTCCCTTTTTGAGGAACTGGCTGAGGACCTCCACTTGACTGATGATAAACATGGTCAACCCGTGATGAGGTTCGTCCAGTCCCCCATGAAGATTAAGTTCAAGAATGGTTCTCAAATCATTTTTAAGGGGATGGATAAGCCGGCCAAGCTGAAGTCCATCAATGGGGTCACCATAATCTGGATAGAGGAGGCCTCCGAACTTAAGTATGCCGGCTATAAAGAACTGTTGGGTCGTGCCAGACACCCCTTCCTGAGTATTCACTTCATTCTCTCAGAGAACCCTGTAGACAAGGAAAACTGGACCTATAAGCAGTTCTTTAGAGATGAGGAGAACAATCGATTTGTTATGGACGATGAGGAGCTTTACAAAAAGCGAATCATTCGGACTAAGGATACTTACTATCACCATTCTACTGTGGACGACAATCATTTTCTGCCAGCTTCGTACATTGAACAGCTGGATGAGATAAGGTCTTATGACCCGGACCTCTATCGAATAGCTCGTCTCGGTCACTTTGGTATCAATGGCACTAAGGTTCTACCCCAGTTTGAGGTTGCTAAGTCTCATCAGGAGGTCATGTCTAAGGTAGCTTCCATTCCCGACAAATTTAAGTTCAACGGTATGGACTTTGGATTTGAAACCTCTTACAACGCTGTTGTTCGTATGGCGGTGGATGACCAGCAGAAGATTCTTTACATCTACTGGGAGTACTACAAAAATCGCATGACTGATGATAAGACGGCAAAGGAGCTTAGAGAATTCGGCCTGGATAAGGTCCAGATAGTCGCCGACTGTGAAGACCCTAAGGCAATTGCTTTCTATCGCCAAAATGGATTCAGGATGCGAGGATGCCACAAATTCCCCGGCTCTAGATTGGCTAACACGAGAAAAATCAAGCGATTTCACAGAATTGTCTGTTCTCCTGATTGTCTGAACACAATCAAGGAGTTGTCAACGCTCATCTATTCTAAGGACAGGCAGGACAGACCTATCTATGATCAGTTCAATATCGACCCTCATACGTTCTCTGCTATTTGGTATGCACTGGATAACTATGAGGTAGCAGATATTAAACAGATTCCCAGAAACAGTAGGAGAGGTGAATCATGAGAGAGCAAATGGTTGAGGCTCTGAACGAGATTGAAGATGGTATGTGTCAGGTAAAAATCGAACAAGATATTTGGCAAAGTAAACTTATCTATGCCTTGTGTCAAGGAGTTCGATTGCTTCTGATTAGAGCAATTAAAAGGATGTAACCAAAACATAGTAATGCTAGTACGAGTCCATAAGACGTTAACATCAACAAAATTTTGACCCCTCTGCCATGTGTACTCCTGATTTTCTATATGGTACCCTTTCTGATTTTGTAGATTGTGTTCCTCACTTTGTCTTATGGGCTTGTACTAGCATTACTATGGAATAATTTGATGGAGGTTATAACACATGCTGGAAAATATTAACTGGAAGAGAAAACTGACTTCCCGGAAATTCTGGACTGCTATCGTGGGTTTTATTTCCGCTATTCTTTTGGGGTTTGGTCTGGGTGATAGCACTATTACTCACGTAACCAGTATTATTATGTCGGGGGCAACCCTGATTGCCTATATTATTGGAGAGGGTCTGGTTGACGCCAGCTCTAGCTTCAATAGCAACGAGGACAAATGAGGCCCCAATCCCCTTGTTTTGGGTGCAACACTCGCTCTGAGCTCTGCCATGGGAACTGTGAAGAATACAAGGCTTTTAGGACTGAACTTGATAGAGTAAAGTCTGAGGAGTGCAAAATCAACCCCATAGACAAATACACCATAGAGCAAAGCTACAAAAGAACTCGCTACAACTTTATCAAGGGTGAGAAGCGGAACAGAAAACGATTTTGAAAGAGGTGAGAACATGGCTAACAAAGAAGAAGCACAGGTTGATGTAACAAGGCTTTTGAACATCCCTGTGGGCATTATCAAAGCAGAGCTGGAGGGTCTGTATGGTACCAATGTCCTGGAGGATATGTATGAGGTCATTCGCTTGTATGATGTGTATGAGCATGGTGCCTCCTACATTCAGGAAGGTGCACTGGACTACACCCCAGCAGACCTGCGATACAAAACAACCCGCTCCCTGTTGGACAAGGAAGTGCGATTTTTGTTCTCTAAGTCTCCTGACTTCTTCGTGGATGTAGACCTGGGTGAGAATAAGACTGAGCGTGAACGAGCCAAGGATGCAGCGACAATTTACCAGACGCTAGTGGATAATGTCCTGGAAGAGAACGGCTTCAGAAACGCTCTACTCAAGGCCGCCAAGGATTGCTTCATCAGTAAGAGAGTGGCCCTGATGTTCAATATCAACGAGAACAGCGGTATTCAGGTGAGTTTCCTCCCCAGCCTTGAGTTTGTATATGATGTTGACCCTAACAATGCAAACATTCTGACCAAGATTGTGGCATTCTACGGGTTAAACAACGAGAAAGCTAAGGTTGATCAGCGCATCTACAAGAAGAAATACTGGATGGACAATGGCCTCTGCTACTACTCCGAAAATGTGTACAACGGAATGGGCCAGCTGGTTGAGGAGATTCAGCCAGACACTCAGACTCGCTTCACCTTTATCCCGGCTTGGGTTATCGTGAATGACGGCCTAACAGGTGACCTGATCGGTGTTTCGGAGATTGAGCAGTTGGAATACTATGAGAGCTGGTACAGCCGCTTGGCCGCAGCCGATATGGATGCAGAACGCAAGGGCATGAACCCCATCCGCTACACCATTGATGCCTCTCCTGAGTCCACCAGGGATTTGTCTATTTCTGCGGGTGCTTTCTGGGACTTGTCCACCGACCAGAACCAGGCTCAGGACAAAACCGCTCAGGTTGGTGTATTGGATTCTCCCATGAGCTACTCTAGTGCGCTGGGGACTACCCTGGACAGAATCAAGAATACTATGTATGAGCAGTGCGCTGTCCCTAATGTATCCCCTGATGCCTTGAAGGGTGTTGTATCCTCTGGTAAAACCCTGAAGGCCATTTACTGGGACTTGATTGTGAGATGTGAGGAAAAGATGCTTGCGTGGCGGCCCGCACTTCAGTTCATGGCCAAATGTATCATTGAGGGTGTACGACTGTACCCCAAGGCTGGCTCTTTCTACATTGACGAGGCCCTACCTGATGTGGGTTACACTGTCCGGGTTGACAACCAGTATCCTCTGCCTGAGGATGAGCAGGAGGAAAAGCAGACCGACTTGGCTGAGGTAACAGCCCAGACGATGTCCAAGAAAGCCTATATGAAGAAGTGGCGCAATCTGACCGATGACGAAGCGGATGAAGAACTGAGACAGATTGCTCTTGAGCGGCAGATCCTTGAAGACAGTTTTGTGGAACCTATTCCAGAAGAATCTGAACCAGCAGATATTCCAGAAGAATCTGAAACCGAGGTTTCTAATACTATGGAAACCGGAGAGGAGGTATGACAATGACACTGAAAGGTATCGACGTATCCGAGCACCAGGGCGTTATTGACTGGGCGGCGGTGGCCAAGGCTGGCGTACAGTTTGCGATTATCCGAGCTGGCTACGGCAGAGAATTGAAACAGAAGGACAAGCAGTTTGAGCGCAATTACGCTGGTGCGAAAGCTGCCGGTATCAAAGTAGGGGCGTACTGGTATAGCTATGCTGACAGCGCAGCACGAGCAAAGCAGGAGGCCAAGACCTGCCTGAAGGTGCTGGAGGGGAAGACCTTCGAGCTGCCCATCTTCTTCGACCAGGAGTACGAAAAGTCCATCCTGGTCCTGAGCAGCAAGACCCGGACAGACATCGTGTTGAAGTTTTTGGAGACCGTCAAGGCAACTGGCCGAAAGGTCGGCCTGTACAGCTCCACCAACTTTATCACCACGAAACTGCAAGCTGACCGGCTGACCGCCTATCCGCTCTGGCTGGCTGAATACGGCTCCAAACTCCACTATACCGGCAATGTCTGGGCGTGGCAGTATACCAGCAAAGGGCGGGTGTCTGGCATCAAGGGGAATGTGGACTGCAATCACGGGTATTTTGAGCAGACCCACACCGCCAACACCGACCTGCTCCGCAAGGGCGACAGGGGCGATGACATCAAGCTGCTCCAGCGCCGGCTGAACTTCTTGGGCTGGCAGCTCACCGAGGACGGAGTTTGGGGTGTGCAGACGGACAGCGCTGTGCGTGGTTATCAGTACAAGGCCGGTCTGACCGTGGACGGCATCGTAGGCGCAAAAACCAAGGCGACGCTCATTCGGGATGCAATCCTCGCTCGTGCGGCGGAAATCGGTGCGTACCAGGTCAAGCACAAGTGGCACTACAAAGACGGCACCTACAAGGCAAAGGACACCTGGACGGCTACCAGGGCGTTGAGCAAGCCTGGCTCTAGCTGTTCCCACTTTGTGTCCTGGGTGCTCCAGGACGTTGGCCTGTTGGCACCCGGAAAGCGCATCTCCCACGACAATGGCAAGGTCACCGGCACCGGCAACTTGCTGGGCTGTCAGGTCATTCAGGCAGGCGGCAGGACCTGGGACAAGCTGGCCGACCTGCGGCCGGGGGATGTGTGCGTGTGGGAGAGCAATCTTGCTATCTATGCAGGTAACGGCAAGTGGTACGACGCCGGTGGGCCGTTCAGCGCAAATTGCAAAGATGGGTGCTATACCAATGTGGGGCCGGTCGCACCGTACTACGACCGGACAGAGCCGGTCTATTATCTGGTAAGGGCAAAAACATGAGCAATAAATTGAGTTTACAGTATGCAGAAGAAAGACGAATTAAACTGACTAAACTTCAACAGAGACAGATTCAGAGGTTGTATGAGAATGCAGCCAAGGAAGTAGCCAAGCAAGCAGAGAAAGCCCCAAGGGTGCCATCAGACGCACTCAGGAAACAGTACCTCAATCAACTTCAGAATCAGCTCAACGAGAAACTGGACAAAATCCGGGGTGAGATTGAATCCACGGTTAAAGGTAACATGAAGAAAACAGCTGAGGCTGTTGTAGGAGACAATATTGACTTCCTGAAAGAAGTTGGTATGCCAATACAGGGTGCTTTTTCTCATGTGCCTGACGAGGTTGTGCGTGCTGTGGCTACAGGGCAGCTCTATGAGGGTAAGTGGAGCCTGAGCCGGGCACTTTGGAAAAACACCAGGAGGACACAGAGAGATGCCCAGAATGTGGTTGCTCATGGTATTGCTCAAAACAAGAGCGCATATGACATCGCCAAGGACTTGGAGAAGTATGTTGACCCCTCAGCCAGGAAGGATTGGGACTGGTCCAAAGTCTATCCGGGAACGGCCAGAAAAGTTGACTACAGTGCTCAAAGACTTGCCCGCACAATGGTTTCCCATGCTTATCAACAGACCTTTGTGAAAACCACACAGAAAAACCCCTTTGTCACAAAATACAGATGGGTGTCCTCAGGAGGCGCACGCACGTGCGAGATTTGCGCAGAGCGTGATGGGGTTGAATACTCCAAAACAGACCTCCCGCTGGACCATCCCAATGGTATGTGTACATTCATAGCTGTCATTGAAGACAGCATGACTGACATAGCAGATAGAATTGCTGACTGGGCACTTGGAGGTTCAGACCCTGAGCTGGACACTTTTGCGCGTAGTTTAGGAGGATAATATGAAGACAAAGTTGCCTTTACCTGATAACAAAACGGTATGTGATATTTGTAACGCAACATTTGCTGTAAACAAAAACTCTGTACGAGAAGAACGGTTGACCCTTGAAAAAGGCGATTTTTTGCACGATGTTGTATTGACCTATTTGTATTGTCCTAACTGTGGAAAAAGGTATCCTGTTATCATGGATGATGAAACTACTCTTTCCGTTCTTGAAGAACTTCAAGTTGTTATGCTCCGCAGAGTAAAGTGTGCTAAGAAGGGTATGCCTATTCCACAGAAACTTAATGATAAGTACAGAAGACTCAACAGAAAATTAGACTTCAGACGCAATAAATTGGCTGAGAAGTTTAATGGCTCTTTCTACCAGACCGCAGAGGGTAAAGAACGGCTGGAATACCGTTACCATGCACGGTGAGCATGGACATTAACAAGGAGGAATATACACTATGGGAGATGAAATTAGAACCACTGAAAATAATTCTGAAGAAGTTTCCACTGAAGAAACCTTTGTTGAAGAAACTGCTGGGCAGATTCCTGCTGGTAAATCCTATACACAGGAACAGCTCAATACTATGCTTGCGAATGAAAAGAGAACCGCTCGACAGGCTATTCTGAAGGAACTTGGTTTTGAAGTTAGTAACCCCAAGGATTACAAAGCTGCTGTTAAAGGCATCAAAGCTACCCTGGACGCAGGTAAGACTCAAGCTCAGCTGGACGCAGAAGCTAGAAAAACTGCTGAAACCGCAAAAGCTGAAGCTGAAGCAAAAGCTAATATGTTGGAAATGAAAGTAGTAGCTCTTGCTGCTGGAGTCAATCCTGAGTATCTGGATGACATCATCGTCCTGGCTCAGTCCAAGGTTTCCGAAACCATGCCTGTAGAAAGGGTCATGGAGAAATTCAAGACCAAATACCCGTCTTTTTTCGCAGAGGTCTCTGGGGGTTCCGGCACAGGACGTTCTAATAACCCACCCCGCAAGCCTGCTACCAAAATTGAGGGTTTGGGGCAGAGATTGGCAAAAGCCAATAGACCTGTAAACAAAAGCACATATTTCAAAAACTAACAAGGAGGAATTTATATGCTTAACAAAACTGGTATCGTAAAGACTACTGGTGCAGCACCGGTTCAGATTCTGTTTAATGTTCAGAACCAGGTCGCTGTTGGTATCAAGGTTTCTAAGAGTGCTACTGGTACTGTAACCGAAAACGGTCGCAAAATTCTGAAGGCAGGCACTCCTCTGAACGGTGATCTCACCAAAAGGGGTACTGCCTTTGTAGCAGCGGCAGACAACACTGCTGACACTGGTCAGGCATCTAATGCAAAACCTGCAGTTGGTATCCTGCTTCACGATGTAGATGTAACCGATGCGGATGCAAATGCTTCCCTGCTGATTTGGGGTTTCGTGAATCTGTCTCGCGTGGATTCTACCACTGTGGCCAAGATTACTGCAACTCGTATTTCTGAACTGGCTGGCAAGGTCTGGTTCCTGAAAGACTAATTTTGGATAGGAGGAATTTACAGTATGTCTATTTTTGATTTGGTAAAAGCTCCTGAGCTCACTTCCTATTGGGAAGAACACGTTCAGGATATGCCCCCGTATCTGGGTGAAGAACTGTTTCCGAATGACAAGAAGCTGGGTCTGAAGCTGGACTGGATTAAGGGTGCTAATGGTCTGCCCGTTGTTCTGAAGCCCTCCGCATTTGATGTGGGTGCTGTTCCCCGTGCTCGTATTGGCTTTGATAAGCTGTCTACTGAAATGCCGTTCTTCAAAGAAAGCACCTATATTGACGAAGAGCTGAGACAGGAACTTAATATGGTTCTGGAAACCGGTAACCAGGCATATATTGATGCCGTTACTAGCCGGGTATTTGCTGATGAAATGCATCTTCTGGAAGGTGCTCGTGCTAGACGTGAACAGATGAGAATGATGGCTCTGACTACTGGTGCTATTGCTATCTCTGCTAACGGTCAGGCATATAACTATGATTACGGTATTCCCGCTGGTCACAAGTCTGAGGTTACTACTTCCTGGAGTACTACCACTTCTGACCCCATTGAAGACCTGCGTACTGCTATGGATAAGGTTGAAGACGATACCGGTGTTCGTCCCACTCGTGGTATTTGTACTCGTAAAACTTGGGGTTATCTCAGAAAGAACGAAAAGATTATCAAGTCCATTTTCGTTCTGTCTAATGGTCAGGTTTCTGCTCTGTCTGATTCCCGTCTGAGTCAGTATCTGATGGATGAGCTGGGTCTGGAACTGATTATCTATGGCAAGCGTTACAAGAACGATTCTGGTACTACCACTCAGTTTGTTCCTGATGATACTGTGGTTTTGTTCCCCTCTGGTACTCTGGGCACTACTTGGTTTGGTACTACTCCTGAAGAATCTGACCTGATGGGTGGTAAAGTTGCTAATGTCTCTATCACGGACACTGGCGTTGCGGTTACTACTGTAGAGAAGGCAGATCCTGTTAATGTAGAAACTAAGGTTACTATGATTTGTCTGCCGTCCTTTGAAGCCGCAGATAGTGTATATATTCTGGATGTTATTAAGGGCTGATGAAAGGGGTGTAAAATAATGCTCCGTATCACTAATGGCTCTGTAACTCTAACGGTTACAAAGGGTGCATTTAATAACTACTACAAGCACTGCGGGTTTCAAATCGAAAATCGCGCAGAAGGTACGGAACTAGAAGGGGTAGTAACTACGCAGCCTAATTATACTGCGGAGTACCTCGACGACTCTCCTCAAGTTAAAAACAGGGGGGATTCCGATGACTACGAAGAGGACGAAGACGATGAAGAAATTAAACTGTCTGAAATTCCCCTTAGTGAAATGGGTTTTGAGCAGCTGAATGAGTACGCAGACCAGCTGGGTCTGGAACACGAAGGCATCCGGTCTAAGAAAGAACTGCGTGCTAGGATTAGAAACTATTTGAAGAGATAAGGAGGATTTGATGAGCAACCTGGAAGAACTAAAAATTGTACTCAGAGAAGGGGATGTTCCATTTTTCTCTGATGCCCAACTTGAGTTTTATCTACAAGAAAATGGTGGGGATTACACTGCCACGGCATACCAGTGTTTGCTCATCAAAGCTGAAGACACTACCCTGTCTGTTTCCGGTTTAAGTGCTGCAGATAGTTCTAAATATTTTCGTCGTCTTGCGGCAAAGTACAGACCTTATAATTCAGGGGTTTTGAGAGGGGGGTATTGATGTGGACGCACTGACATTCCAGCTGAACAAAGTGCGCCGCCTCATCAATACCCAGGGAAAGCCCTTCAAATTCACGAGGCAGGGGACAAACGAGTTTGGTGAACCCAACGGACAGACCGAATCTGTTGATATTGTAGGGGTGTATCACGAAACAACGAGTTTTCTGTCAAAGTCAGCAACGGAGGCCACCACAATCAGGCAAAAGTCCTCCCCCATGATTTTGTGTCTGTGGGAGGACGCACAGAGAGTTCTCCACACTGATGAGCTTTCCTTCAATGAGAAGAGCTACAAGGTGGGGGAGGTCAAGAACATCTCTGAAGCCAACATTGTCGGTGATATTTCTCTTGAGGAGGTACAGACAAATGACCAGCGGGTTTCATCTTGATATTAGCGGGTTACTTAATGGCCTTGCTGGTGCTCAAGATAAGGCAGATTTGGCCATCCGAATGTATGCAGAACAAGGTGCTTTGAAACTACAAAACCATGCTAAATTAAATCGTCCTTGGACAGACCGAACCGGGCACGCAAGACAACGGTTACACGGTTATGTAGGGAAAATCCCTAATGGGTATCGAATTTACTTAGCTCACGGTGTTGACTACGGTATTTATCTTGAGCTAGGGCATGAAAAACGATACAGTATTATCCCCCAAACAATCCGGTATGTAGGTGCGTTTGAAATTATGCCAGGGTTTGAAAGGCTCTTGGAAAGGCTGGGTAGTAAATGAGTCAATGGCAAAATATCTACAAACACCTAAAATCAAAAGGGTTTGATGTCTATAGTCCCGGACAACACCAGGGAGAGTGTATGAAACCCTATGTAGTCTTAAAAGATGCTGGTGTAAACCCCTTGTCTGAGTTTTCTAGCTCACAAGCTCTGTACGATGTTATGTGCTACGTTCCTAAAGAACGGTTTAGCATTCTTGAACCTTATGTCGAACAAGTAAAAGAGACTATGCAGGGATTATACCCTGCTATTATCCCTGTCTACTATCAAACAGCTTCTTTTTTAGATGAAGATGTAAAAGGTCACATGATAAGCATCCAGTACAGAAATAATCGTAAAAATTGATTGGAGGTATAATCAATGGCAAATCCTAAAGCGGTTACTGAAATCCCCACTATTGATGTTGTGATGGTTGTAGTCGAAACTAACACAAATTCCTATGCTCTTGATACGGCATCTCAGATTCAGGTAGAACCCCAGATTGAAGAGGAAGACGCCATCAAGCTCGTTGTAAAGGGTAAACTGAAAGCCCAGAAACCTGCTGTTAGCACAATTACTGGTAATCAGATTACTCTCACTGATAACGTATTCATCCCTGAGGTGGTAAAAATTCTTCAGGGTGGTACTATTAAGTATTGGACTAGTGCCGAAAAGACTACGGAGGGCACTGAAGTAACGACTTATGGCGTCAGCTCTTATACCCCGCCTACTGTAGGCAGTGGTGAAAAGGGTGAGGTATTCAAGCTCCATGCGTATTCTGCTCAGTACGATGCAAGCGGTCAGATTGTTCAGTATGAACAAATCACTTATCCTAATTGCCAGGGTTCTCCGGTAGCTTTTGGTTCTGAAGATGGCGCTTTCCGTGCTCCTGAATACACTATCAATTCTGCTCCGAAAAAGGATGAATCTCCGTATACCATTAAGTATGTGCAGACTCTGCCCACTGTTAGTTAACAAGGAGGTATAATTACTATGTATAATCCTAATTCTCTTACTATTACTCCTATTGATGATCTTGTAAAGGCAAGTCAAGGTACTCTTGTTGAACTCCCTCCGTTTACTGAAGGGGTTCCTTTTGTAGCTTGTTTGAAACGACCTTCTATGTTGGCTTTGGTTCGTGCAGGAAAAATCCCTAATGCTCTTCTTTCTACAGCAAATGAGTTGTTTGCAAAGGGAGGTTTCGATACTGACGATGAGCAGGCAATGAGTAACCTTTTCGGGGTTCTGGATTCTATTTGTGAAGCCTGTTTTGTGGAACCCAGCTATTCTCAGCTTAAAGAAGCGGGAGTTACTCTCACTGATGACCAGCTGATGTTTGTGTTTAACTACACTCAGAGAGGGGTGACTGCCCTGGGCGGTTTTCGTAGCCAGCTCAAGGATTCTGGAACTTCTGAGGATGAGTCAGCTGTATAACCGAACTCCAAGCGAATTACTCAGTATTGAAGACGAGTACACCGGATATTGTTTGAATGAGGCTTGTGCGTATATCCATAGTAGAATTGAGGCTGGTGAAAGCCCTCGCTTCAAAACTAAATACAAAAGTTTCAAAGATATGTATGATACTTATAAGAGGAGGTGATACCCAATGTCAATAAGTGTTGGTAAAGCTATTGGTTACTTAGACCTAGATACTTCTGGGTTTAGACGAGGGTTCACTTCTGCTTTACAAGACCTCAGAATTTTTCAAGATAAAACCGCTTCGGTTTCTTCTAAAACAAAAGCATTGGGTTCTGCTTTTACCAATGTCGGTTCAGCGATGACTAAATATGTAACAACTCCTATAGTTGGTGTTGGTACTGCTGCTGTAGTTACTGCTGCTAAATTTGAAAGTGCTATGTCAGAAGTTGCTGCTATTTCTGGTGCCTCTGGTAAAGACTTAGAAGCCTTGACTGAAAAAGCAAAACAAATGGGTGCTACCACTAAATTTAGTGCGAGTGACTCTGCAGCTGCTTTGAAGTACATGGCTATGGCTGGTTGGGATACAAAAGCTATGCTAGATGGCATTGACGGTGTTATGCAATTAGCAGCAGCTTCTGGCGAAGACCTTGCTCAAACGTCAGATATTGTTACTGATGCAATGACAGCGTTTGGTATGTCTGCAGACCAAGCTAATCGTTTTGCGGATGTTTTAGCTCAAACAGCAAACCGCTCAAATACCAGTGTCGCCCTGATGGGTGAGACCTTCAAATATGTAGCTCCTGTTGCTGGTGCTTTAGGTTATAGTATTGAAGATACCTCTGTTGCTATTGGTTTGATGGCAAACTCTGGTATCAAAGGTTCTCAGGCGGGCACATCCTTAAAGAATATGCTAACCAATCTTGCCAAGCCCACTGACCAAGTCCAATCTTATATGGACAAGCTGAACATATCCTTGACTGATTCAGCCGGGAATGTAAAACCCCTCAACCAGCTCCTTGATGAGATGAGGGGGGGGTTCAATGGCTTGACGGATGCTCAAAAAGCTGAGTATGCAGCTGGTATTGCTGGCAAAGAGGGTATGTCTGGTTTGTTGGCCATCGTCAATTCCTCCCAGACTGACTTTGACAACCTGACTGAATCAATCAATAACTCTAATGGGGCTGCAAAAGATGTTGCTGATGTTATGCTGGATAATTTAGGCGGTCAGCTGACTATCCTAAAGTCAACCTTGGAAGGAATTGCTATTGCATTTGGTGATATTCTGTTACCTACAATAAAGAACGTAGTTTCTGGGTTACAAAGTTTTCTGGATTGGATAACTAATTTAACAGATGGTCAAAAACAGCTAGTTGTTACTATTGCCGCAATCGTAGCTGCTATTGGCCCTGTACTGTTGATTGTAGGAAAACTTATTACTTCTGTACTTCAAATTGCAAAAGTTGTAACCTCTGTTGTAGGGATAGCAGCAAAGATTGGCCCTGCTGTAGCTGGGGTTGTAAAAGCGGTGGTATCTGCTCTTGGCCCTGTTGGTATGGTCATAACCATAATTGGGGCTGTTATTGCTGCTTTGGTGGCTCTGTATAACAAAAATGAAACTTTTCGGAATTTTGTTAACAATGTCTGGGCTCAAATTAAAGAAGTCATTAGCGGAGTTGTAGATGCTCTGGTAAACTTCTTCACAGTCACAATCCCTGGAGCAATTGACGCAGTAGCCTCTTGGTTCCAATCTTTAGTAGATTCTGTTGTTAACTTCTTTACGGTCTCTATCCCTAATGCAATCAATGCAGGACTAACTTGGATTCAAAACTTTGCTAGTTCTGTAGCTAATTTCTTTACCGTAACAATTCCTGCTGCAATAAGTGCTTTAATCCAATGGTTTGTTCAATTACCGGAACGGATTGGTTATGCAATCGGTTATGCTGTTGGTACTGTTGCTCGTTGGGTAGTAGATATGGCCGATACAGTATCAGAAGTTGGGCCAAAAGTCATTGACGCAGTTGTTAACTTCTTCAAATCCCTTCCTGGTAAAATCTGGAATTTTTTAGTTGAAGTTATTGCTAAGGTAGGTTTGTGGGTAGCTCAAACTAAAGAAAAAGCTGTAACAATTAGAGACCAAGTTATTGAAACCGTTGTTAATTTCTTCAAGACACTGCCTGGAAGAATCTGGAATTTCTTGATGGAAGCTATTGCTAAAGTAGGTCAATGGGTAGTACAAACTAAAGCAAAAGCTCAAACTGTAGGTAGTCAAGTTATTGATACTGTAGTGAATTTCTTTAAGTCCTTGCCTGGAAAAATCTGGGCTGCTTTGAGTTCCGCTCTAGGGAAGGTTAAAGATTGGGGTTCCAGTGTAATTAGCTGGGCAAAAACAACCATCCCTAAAGTTGTAGGGAAGATTGTAAACGGGTTCAAATCCCTCCCCGGAAAAATGGTGAATGTTGGTAAGCAGCTCCTTGCAGGACTGAGAGATGGTATCCTAAATGCTTTGTCCGGACTTCTTGGAAAAATCAAAAGTGTAGGTAATAGTATTGTTAAAGGTTTCAAAGATGCCTTTGGGATTAAATCCCCGTCTAGAAAGACTATGGAAATGGGCAAAATGCTTATGGCCGGTCTTGCAAAAGGTTTGGGTGGTTCTTTAGGGTTAGTAGAAAAACAAATCCAAACTGTATCAATGGCTATTACAGATACTTTTGAAAAAGCTCTTCCAACTGCACGTACATTAACCATTGGAACAGATTCCCTTATTGGGGGGTATTCTAACAAAACCCCTCAATTAGCTAATGCAACATCTTCTTCCTATGCTGTTCCTACATCGAACACCTATATTTTTAACAGTCCTGAAGCAGTAACTCCGACAGTAGCTGCAAAACTTATGAAACAAACAGCACAACAAATGGCATTAAATATCAAGTAAAGGGGGTGTCTTTGATGATTGAATCTATAATCCTTAGAAATAAAACAACTTTACAGTCGGTTTTGTTTGACAAAGAAGTCAGTGAATTTATTTTGGATACAGCAGATTTAGGTACAGTCAAAGGAACCCACCATAGTTACTCGTATTTGAATCAGATAGGGGTTTATATTGATAGTACCACTTTGGGACAACGAACAGTATCTATAAATGGTTGGGTTGTTGGAGATACCTATTCAGAACTTGACTTAAATAAATCTACTCTGAATAAGCTAATAAACCCGTTACACTATATTGATATTATCTATGCCAATAAATATAAGCTGACTTTCAAGCCGGACTTTTCTGTACAATACTCAACCTCTTATCAAGACAACAACGAAGTTTTGTGCAAGTTTTTGATTCAAGGAACTTGTCCTGACCCTATGTTTACTACAAAAGACCGCATATCTTCTTTGATAGCCTCAACAACCCCTGAGTTTCGATTTCCTCTAATCATACCAAAAACTACAGGGGTTATAATGGGGTTAAGAAAACAGTCTCTTGTTGTAACACTCTCTAATGGAGGGGACATAAAAACAGGACTGTCCATAGAGGTTAACTGTTCTGGAACAGTTGTTAATCCTCAGATAACCAATCTGGATACACAAGAAATTATAAGAGTCAACAAAACTTTGATATCAGGAGAACATCTAGTTATTTCTACTGCTAGTGGAGAAAAATATATCAAAGGGATTCTTAATGGTACGGAATACAACTATTTTAAGTATATGGATTTTGATTCTTCTTGGATACAATTACAAGTTGGGGAAAACCGACTAAAATACACAGCAGAGTCAGGGGTTAGTAACCTTTCTGTATCAGTATCTTTTCTTCCTAGATACTTGGAGGTGCAATGATGGAATTAAACATATACGTTTTTGATACCTCATTAACCTTGCTTGGGGTTGTAGACTCTGCAACAGGATTGACCTGGGAAGAAAAGTATACTCAAGCAGGTAACTTTGAGCTCTGGTGTCCTTTAACAGACACTAATGTAGCTTTGTTACAAGAGGATAACATCCTATGGATAGGTACAGAATCTGCTGGAGTCATTGAATTCAAAGAGTTAAACCTTGATTCAGAAGGCTCTAAAACGATACACATCCAAGGAAGGTTGGCTGAAGTCTACTTGGGGTATCGAACAATCTACCCTACAATAATCGTGACCGATAATTTAAGTAATGTGCTCAGAACCTATGTTAGAAATAACCTAACAAATCCAACTGATTCAGCTAGAAAAATTTCTTTCATTGAGTTAGCCTCAGACCAAGAAGTTATAGGTTCTTCTATCTCTCATCAAAAAACAGGGGATACCGTACTATCAGAGATGACAAACCTGTGTCAAGCCAATAATACCGGATTCAAACTCCAATTTTTCCCAAGGGATAAAAAGTTTGTTTTCCGGGTATACCAAGGGGTTGATAGGAGTTTAGACCAATCCACAAATGACCCAGTGTTTTTCTCTTCTGACTTAGATGACATTTTAGAATCAAAATATTCGCACAATAAGTCAGAATACCGAAACTTTGCTTATGTAGCGGGAGAGGATAAAGGTACAACAAGAAAAGTACAAACTGTTGGAGATGCCACAGGGTTATCTCGCAAAGAGGTTTTTGTAGATGCAAGAGATTTACAGAGCGAAAAGGAAGACGGTACAACCATACCAGAAGCTCAATATAATTCTATGTTGGTGGAAAGAGGGAAAACTAAACTTGAAGAATACAAAGACATCGAAACTTTTTCTGCTACTCTCCGAACCTTTGGTGTGACTGGATACACTTATGGGGTAGATTTTTCTCTTGGGGATAAAGTTACTGTATATGATAGTGCTCTTAAAATAAGAGCCAATGCAGTTGTTACGTCTGCGATGAAAACCTATGACCAAGATGGTGAACGGTTAGATTTAACTTTTGGTTATGAACAACCAACCATTGCCGAAAAACTTGAAAGGAGGGCATAATAAATGTCTTATACAAGCGGGTTTTTTGATGCTGTTGACCAGGGAAATGGGAATTATGACCGTGTATATGACGCAGCCTCATTTGCTCACTACTTTAGCCTGTTGATAAAAAACGGGGTGTTTCCTGACCCATCTACTGGGTTACAGGTAAAGGCTTCTAGTGCACCAAACATGACGGTTTCTGTGCAACCGGGGAGTGCTTGGATAAACGGGTATTATTTTACCCTTAAAGATACCCCAGAGATTTTGACTATTCAATCAAATGCAACCTTGTTCAGGATAGATTCAGTTATTCTTGGTTTGAACTATACGAGTAGAGAAATCAAACCTTATGTTAGGTCAAGTGCTGTATCCAGTGCACCCTCTTCAGTGACTCTTCAAAGGGATGACTCTGTGTATGAGCTTGAACTAGCAAGGGTACTTGTTGGTCCAGGGATAACTCAAATTGTCCAACAAAATATTACTGATATGCGAACAAATACTGCTAGTTGCGGTATTGTTGCTGGTACAATTGACCAGATTGATACTACTGATTTGTTTGCTCAGTACTCTGCTGCTTTTAATACTTGGTTTGATGGCGTTAAAGCAGACCTTGGTGAAGATGTAGCTGGAAGTCTTCTAACTAAGATTCAGACTCTGGAATCTAATAAACTCAATATCTCTAACAAGGCTACTAAAGCAGAAGTAGAAACAGGAACTGATAATTCCAAGTATATGACCCCTGCCTCAGCGGCTGGTAAACTCAATATCTCTAACAAGGCTACTAAAGCAGAAGTAGAAACAGGAACTGATAATTCCAAGTATATGACCCCTGCCTCAGCGGCTGGTAAACTCAATATCTCTAACAAGGCTACTAAAGCAGAAGTAGAAACAGGAACTGAT
>ERZ808252.315-NODE-315-length-49018-cov-41.656598_pt1 | contig 49018 bp, 44 predicted proteins | sample MGYA00521242_ERZ808252 | MGnify/ENA primary metagenome ERZ808252 (study PRJEB31516, sample SAMN03275581) | gut metagenome | biome: mammalia-associated habitat; material: feces | host: Papio cynocephalus | place: Kenya | collected 2012-08-07 ... | reverse complement strand
GGGCAGGATTGGCGGGACGCGTCGCGGGCGTCCCGTCCGTCCCGGTTGTCCCGTAGCCTTCCTCTCCGCGCGAGATATACAAATTTCTTCACGCGGAGAATGAAGGCTCTATTGAAACTTCAGCCAGACGCGCAGGAGTTCGCTCACGCTCCAGGCTTGGGCGGTGCAGCCCTTTTGCGCGTGGGGCGCGTCGCCGTCCGCGATTTCGCTCATGTGGCAGAGGCAGCCGGCGTTCAGGTTTTCGACGGCCGAGGCCAGGATCTGGCGCGCCTCTTCCCGTGTGGACAGGCCGGTCGCCACGCGCGCTTCGGCATACTGGGGGAAGGGCCACGCCCAGACGGTGCCGTTGTGGTAGGCGGGCTTGCGCCGGGTATCCTCGTCGCCGGCGTACGTTCCCTTGTAGAGCGGGTTGCCCGCCTCCAGCGAACGCATGCCGCCCGGCACGAGCAGCTCTTCGGTCTGCCACACGATCTTGGGGTCGTTCACGATGCCCAGCGTCACGAGAAAGAGGACGTTGGGACGCACGGTCTTCTCGGGCACGGCGCGCGCGGCGCTTTCCCGCTGCGGCGCGGCCAGGCAGTCCCAATAGCCGCCCTCGGGGCGCGCGAAGTATTTCAGGACCGCGTCGCGCGCCTTCTGCGCCAACGCCGTCTCGCCGACGAACTTGAGCGCCGAAATCCACAGCGCCTGGATCTCGATCGGATAGCCCACGCGCGGCGTGCAGGCCGGATAGTTGGTGTCCATCCACGTGAAGTGGGACGGGCTCCAGACGAGGCCGCTCGCCGGGTCCATGTGGATGCCGTTGGCGGTGCCGGCCTTGTAGTGCGCGACGATGTCGAGGCAGGTTTTGCGCAGTTCGGCGAGCGCGGGGCCGTGCGCCTGTTCCGCGCACGCGGCCAGTTCGCGGACGCACTGGACGAAAAAGAGCGGCGCGTCGCTCGTGTCGCGGTTGCCGGCGGTCTGGCCGTAGATGATGTTCGGGAGCGTGCCTTTTTCCTCGAACGCGGCGAAGGCGCGCAAAATCGCCAGCGCGTCCGTCCACATGCCCGCGGCGATCATGCCGCGCATGAAGATGAAGGTGTCGCGGCCCCAGTCCAGGAACCAGGGGTAGCCGGCGATCACGGTCTTGAGGTCGTCGCGCTTGACGATGAAAAGCTCCATCGCCCGGCGCAGGGCGGGCTCGAGCGGCAGGAGGCCCGACGGCTCGTACGAGGCCGCGCCCCAGCGCAAAGGCTGCGCGCCGCGCACGGGGCCCGTGCCCGTGACTTCGCCGACCAGCGCGACGCTTTCGCCCGCGGCGAGGTCCGCCGAAATCCAGCCGGGACTAAAGACGTCGCCGGCGCCGTCCTGTCCGCGCGCGGCTTCTTCCGCATGCGGGACGTTGTAGGTCCACTGGGGTTCGTGGTGGTAGACGCCGCCTTCGACGGAAAGCGCCAGCGTCGCCTCGTAGGGATGGAAATCGACGCCGTTCTCCGTCACGGTGCAGGACGCGGGGAACAGCGTTTCGGGCCCCGTATACGCCTTCGTCGTCGCGTGGAAACTGCGCCACTCGAGGTCCGGACGGAACACGAGGCGCACGCGCCCGGCGACATCGTCCGGCGCGGCGGCGAGACGCGCGACCTTGAGGCGCGCGGCGTTGAAGCCCTGGGCGAGCGCCAGCTCGAAGTCCAAGTCAACCGTCTTGCCCATGCCGCAGGGGACGCGGAACCGCCAACGCGCCACGCGGCCCTCGGGGTCCGCATCGAACCGCGTCAGGCAGCAGGCGTCCACTTCGCGCACGTAGCCTTCGTGCTGCACCCAGCAGCGCGTGCGCGTCCACACGTTCAGCCGATCGGAGGGGCAGTTCGCGTCCGGATTGGCGGCGAGGAACGCGTCGTACTGACTGGCGATCTCGCCCCAGCCCAGGCGGACTTGCGCGGCGGCGCCCGCGCCGTTCGAGAGGATGGTGCGCATGAGCGGCGCTGTGCGCACCGCCTCCCCCGACAGGGCGGTCCGGACCCGTGCGGCGTCCCCGGGCGGGGGGATAAGCAGAAGCGAGGCCGTGCGCCGCGTTTCGCGCGCGTCGAAGACGGTGAAGTCGACCGTCAGCGCCCGGCAGGCCGTGCCGTCGCCCGCGTAGGGCGGCACGACGACGACCGCGGCATATGTTTTCGCCACGGGGTCGACGCCGGACCGGAAAGCCACAAGCGTCTCGCCCGTGCGCGGGTCCACCAGGGCGCCGCGGAAAGGCGCCGGGGCCGTGAAGGCGAGCGTGCCCGCGGCGGTCGCCACGACTTCGCGCCGCGTATCGTGCGGATAGCTCCAATGGAAGTCCGCCGCGGCGGAGGAGGGACCGGGGAGGTGCGGCGCGGAAGGGTCCGTCGCGCCGCACGCGCGCAGGAAGAGCACCTCGCCGGGAGCCAAACGGACCGGATGTGCGGTATCCACCCGGCGCCCCGTGAGCAGATCGTCCGCTTTGGGCGCGGGGAAGCGGGAGTGGTCCCAATCGACAAGCGTGCCTTCGTCGCAGTCCAGGTTGGCGAGCACGAGATAGTCGCTTCCGCGCACGACGGCGAGGGTGTTGCCCGCGCCGCGCGTGATCAGCGTGAGGGGCACGTCGCCGGCGAAGGCGGGGTTCGTCGCGAGCAGCGTGTTCAGGCGCGCGATAAGGTCCACCATGTTGTCCGCGGCGTCCCAGTTCAGGCCGTTCTTGCGGTGCACGTCGATTTTCTCGGTGCAGTACCACTCGACGCCGTTCGCGATGCCCCACGCGCCCTGCGCGCTCAAAAGGGCCGCGAGCTGGACGCGCAAACGCGCGTAGACGGTGCCCTTCTTCGCGAGGCGGTCGTTGTCGTGCGTCTCGGCGAAGTGGACAAGCGTGCCGAACTTCTCGCTGCGCGCGAGCGCGCCGGGCAGGTAGGCTTCGAACTGCCGCCGGTCGTAGGTCTGGAAGAGTTCCGAATACGCCCAGTCGAGCCCGCTCTCGGCGAGGAGGCGGTCCGTCACGGCGAGATCGCCCCCGAGGCCTTCCAGCATGAAGACGGTGTCGGGATATTCCTCGCGGACGCGCGCGACAATGTAGGACCACGTTTCGGCGGGGATCATGTAGCCCGCGTCGCAGCGGAAGCCGTCCACGCCCAGGCGGCACCAGAAGAGGAACACGTCGGCCATGTAGGCGCGCAATTCGGGGTGGGCGTAGTCCAGCTCGACGAGGTCCGCCCAGACGACGCCCCAGGCGCCGGGCGAGACGAACGTCCCGTCGGGCTTGCGGTTGAACCACTCGGGGTGGTGGATCTGGAGCGTGGACGCCCAGCCGGTGTGGTTGGCGGGCAGGTCGACGAGGAAAAGTCCGCCGCGGGCGTGCACCGCGTCGATGAGCTCGCGGAACTGGTCGAGGGGGGTCGTGCGCGTGTCGAACTCCGCCATGGCCGGGTCGACGGACCGGAAATCGAGCGCGGCGAAGGGGCTACCGTACTCGCCCATGACCGCGTAGGTCGTCGGCACGGGGAACGGCGGAAGCGTCTGAATGCAGCGGAAGCCCATCTTGTCCATGATATGGGGCAGGCGGCGCACGATTTCGCGGAAGGAGCCGAACTGGCGCGGGAAGACGGTGTAGATGGAGTTGTTGGCGCGCGTCGCGTCGCTTTCGACCTTGACGTGGATGTTCTCGCCGTCGGGCCACTCGGGGATTTCGCTCCCGGCCGGGAAAAAGCACGCCTTGCCGCTGAAAATGCCGACCTCGTCGAGCGGGATGTCCGCCGTGAAGACGCCGGGGGCCGTTTCCTGGAGCGGGATGTCGGACCAGGCGCGGGCCAGCGGGGTTTCGCCGCGCTCGGTTTCGGCGATGATTTCCTGGCGCTGGATCTTGGCGTGGCCGATGTTCGTGCGGAAGACCGCGCGCCCTTCCCGCGGCGGGCTGACTTCCAGCTTCACGGCAAGCGTGTCGCCCCGCCACTTCAACAGGTAATCGCGCGGACTAGGTGTTTGCATCATCATAGGTTGCTCGCTTTCTCCCGGTTGCGGGATTTGGGACCTCGCGCTAGCCAACGACAAGTTCCTCGGTTGGATAGCGGACGTAGCGGCGCGTTTCGCGGTCGCCGATCATCAAAACAACGGTCAAAGCGCCGAGACGGCCGATGAACATGGCGACCATGACGACGCCTTTGCCCAGGGGCGAAAGCCGCGCCGTGGTATCGTCCATGCTCAGGCCCGTCGTCGTCACCGCCGAAACCGTCTCGAAAAGGAGGTTCTCGTAGGGGATGGTCCCGCCGTCCGTCAGCAGAAGCGCCGCGAAAACGAGCACGATGAAGCCCAGAAGCGCCATCATGATGACGATCGATTCGCGCACGATATCCACGGGCACCACGCGGTTCGAGAGGATGGTTTCCGTGTCGCCGCGGCACATGGCCTTGAGCGTGTACAGGAGGACGGCGAACGTCGTGACCTTCAAGCCGCCGGCCGTGGAGCCGGGCGCACCGCCGATGAACATGAGGACCTCGTAGAAAAAGCGCGTCACCGGGCGCAGGGCTTCCGTCGGCGTCACGCTCAGTCCGCAGGTGCGCGGCGTCACGGCCTGGAAAAAGCCGACGTACAGTTTCTCGGGGAGCGGATAATTCGCGAGTACGCCGTGCCACTCCAGGAGGAGGAAGCCCGCCAGACCGGCCAAAAGGAACCAGCCGGTCACGCGTAGCACGACGCGGGTGTGGAGCGAGAGGCGTCCGCGCGTACCCGTCGAGCGGCGCAGGAACTTGAACGTGCACAGATTGAAGACGACCAGGAATCCGATGCCGCCCAGGATCGTCGCGAAGGAAGACGCCAGCAACACGACCGGGTCGGTCGCATAGACGGCCAGGGAATCCGTAAACCGCGACAGTCCCGCATTGCAGAAACTCATGATGGATATGTAGACACTCTCGAGCGGATCGCGCACGCGCCAATAGACGACGGCCGCGCATGCGCCCTCTATCAGGAAAGTCGAGCCAACCGCCCAGGCGACGAGCCCGCGCAATCCCTTGACTTGTTCGACCCCATAGGCGTCCATCAGGGAGAATTCGCGCCCGAGCGACAGGCGGCGCCCCACGGCGATCAGGAAAAAGGTCCCCAGCGTCATCAGCCCGAGACCGCCGATCTGGACAAGGGCGAGAATCACGATCTGGCCGGCCAGGGAGTACTCCGTGCCGATGTCCACGATGCTGAGCCCCGTCACGCAGACGGCCGAGCAGGCGGTGAAAAGCGAGGAGGCGGGGCGCCCCCAGGCTCCGGAGGCCTGCGCCCAGGGGGCGGCCAGCAGAAGCGTGCCCAGGGCGATGAGGAAAACGAACCCCAAGGCGAAAGAAACACGGTTTTTCACGATTCTTCGCGCTTGAAGGAGGCCCGTTCTTTCAGCCAAACCGCCCAAATGGAAAGTTCATAGAGAAGGCAGAGCGGCAAGGCCATGATCAGCTGGCTCATGGGGTCGGGCGGCGTCAGGAACATCGCCACCACAAACGCGAGGACGATGGCCACGCGGCGCTTGGCGCGAAGCCCCGCGCTCGTCACGACGCCGAACCAGCCCAGGATGAAGAGGACAAGCGGCAACTGGAAGACGAGACCGAAGGCGATGATCGTCTTGAGCACGATGGAAACGTAGCCCTCGATGCGGATCGTCTCGACGGGCAACCCCACCCAGTTGTTGATCTGCTGGAAGGCCGAAACGACGATCGGCAGGGTTTTCGCGTAGGCGAGCCCCACGCCACCGATGAAAAGCACCGTGCCGACGACGAGAAGCGAAAGCAGGATGACCTTCTCGCGCTTCGTGAGCGCCGGGAAGACGAACCGCAAAAGCGCATAGACGAGGAACGGGAAACTGAGCGCCGTGCCGCCCCAGAGCGCGATGCCCATCGCAGTCGAAAAGCCGCTCGTCAGGTCCAGTCCCTGGAGGAGCTTCACGTTTTCCGCCGCCGGACTCTTGAGCCACGTCAAAATCTGCGGCGAGAAAACCGCCGCGACGATGACGCACACCGTCCAGGCGACCGCCCCGAAAACCACCATGTCGCGCAGCGCGAGCAGGTGTTCCAGCAGGGGGCGCGGCGGATCGTTCCGCTCGTCAGGATTGCTGAGAAGCGTCAGGGCCATGGACGTTCGCTCCGCTGGAGGCGGCGGTTTCCGCCGGTTTCGTGGACGTGGCTGGGGCGGGTTTCGGCGTTTCGGGCGCCGGGGGCGGCGGATAGCCCGCCATCCCCGCGTCCCACTGCGCGTTGACCTCGTCCAGACTGCTCCGGACCTCGCCCACCGACTTGTCGATGTCGTTTATCGCGCGCCCGAGGTCGGAATCCATATCCAACAGTTGGCGCTTGAACGTCTCGGCCGCGCGGCGGAATTTCGCGTAGTACTGGCCGAACTTGCGCGCCGTGGCCGGGAGCCGTTTGGGTCCCACGACGACCAGAACGACGGCGAGCAGAACCACCCACTCGCCGAAACCCACGCTGTCGAACAGGAAGGCCAGCGTCATCTACGCGCTTACTTCTTGTAGATCAGGAATTCGTCGCGGCGGTTCTGCGCCCAGACCGCTTCGCCCGTGCCTTCGACGGCCGGATTCTCTTCGCCGCGGCTCACCGTCTTGATGCGCGAATCGGCGATGTCGTTCTGCACGAGATAGTTCTTGGCGATCAACGCGCGGTTTTCGCCGAGCGAAAGGTTGTATTCCGTCGAGCCGCGCTCGTCGCAGTTGCCCTCGATCGTCAGCACGCGGTCGGGGTTGTCCTGCAGGTGCTTGGCGACCGCCTCGATCTTGCCCAGTTCCGAAGGCTGGATCGCCGTCGCGTCGAACGCAAAGTAGACCGGGGCGAATTCGACATCCGTGCAGCGCGTGAAGCCCGCCGCCTCCCAGCTCTTGCCGGCGGCGTCCGTCGCGGCGATATCTTCCAGCGTGCCCGACTCGGCGGCCAAATCATCCAGGACGCCGTTCGAAGCGACGGTATCGCCCGCGCCTTTCGCGCCCTTGGCGGCCTTGTCGTAGCGGCAACCCGTCGCCAGAACCGAAAAAACCGCGCACGTCATGACTATCGTCGAAATTTTCATCTTTGCTCCTTATATTATTGATTCAATAGCAATATGATACAACATTTCGCGCACAAAATCAAGTGCAAATCTCGCTATTTGCGCCTGCGGTGGGTGGATTCGCCCTTTTGCAGGCGTATTTCCCGCTCGCCGAGGATGCCGATTTCGCGGATGCCCGGCGTATCGAGAACGAGCGCGCCCGAGGGCAGGCGCACGAGCTCCCGGCTGGTGGTCGTGTGCCGTCCCTTGCCGCTCCACTCCTGGACCTCGCCCGTGGCCGCCCACTCTTCGCCCGCGAGCGTGTTCAGAAGCGTGGATTTCCCCACCCCCGAGCTCCCGACGAACGCCAGGGTCTGCCCAGGCTGCTCGAGTGCACGGATGGCCGCCAGCCCCTCCCCCGTAAGGCAGGAAATCTCGAAATAGGCGGCGCGGTCCCCGATCGTCTCGCGCAAATCGGCGATAAGCGGCGCGTCTTCCGGCTGGCGCAGATCCGTCTTCGTCAGCACGACCGCGACGCGCGCCGCGCCGACGTCCGCCGCCAATTCGAGGTACCGTGCCACACGCGCCACGGAGAAATTCTCGTTGAGGGACATCATGACGAAGAGCCAGTCGAAGTTCACCGCGAGCGTCTGCGCCTTGCGCCGCGCCGTGGGATCGCGCCGTTCGAATTTCGAGAACCGCGGCAGAAGTTCCGTAATGAGGCTGTCGCCGTGCCGGTTGTGCGCCAGGCGAACGAAATCGCCGGTCATCGGGCGCACCACGCCCTCCTCGCCCCGCACGCCGGTCTCGAGCGATGTGCCGCGCCCCACGATCCGCGCCTTCGTCGCCTTGCCCGCGAACACGCTCTTCTTCGTGCGTGCCAGTATCTCGCCTTCCGCCTCGTTGCAGACGACGTGGTAGTAGTCGCCGTGCGCGCTCACCACGCGCCCAAGCCCCGGTTCCACGGGCCCGCGCCAGCCAAAGGCCTCCAGTCGCGTTTTCATGCCGCCTCCCGAAAAAGAAAGGCACGGCGGATGACCGTGCCTTCGCGTTTCCTGCGCAAACCTCCGCGGTCCGCGCCGGACCTTACCAACGCGTCTCGCGGCGCGCCGGACGCTCCCCGCCGAAGTCGCCGCCACGATCGCCGCGGAAACCGCCGCGTCCGCCACGCGGACCCCTGAAGCCGCCGCGGTCGCCGCCGCGGAAACCGCCGTGGCGCTCTTCGCGCGGACGGGGCTGCGACTCGTTCACGCGCACGGTGCGCCCGTCGAGCTCCTTGCCGTTCATGGCGTCGATGGCCGCCTGGGCCTGCGCCGCATCCGGCATCGTCACGAAGCCGAAGCCCTTGCTGCGGTTCGTCATGCGATCAGTCACCACACGGGCGGCGGTAACTTCGCCAAACTGCGCGAACGCACTTTTCAATCCTTCGTCAGTCGTCGCGTATGCGAGGTTACCAACATAGATTTCCATCTTACTTTTTCCTTCTGTTCTACTCTGACTCTCGCCGGCAAGCACAATGCTTCTCGGACCAAGTTGCAAATATTGTACCAATTTATACGCGCCCCGTCAATGACTTTCGTTCACTTTTCTTCATCCCTTGCCCTGAGAGGCAGCGACTTCGAGTCCGCCGCGCGTCCGCGCCCTGCCCAGACCCGCTCGCGCGTCTTGACGCGCCAATCGCCAGCTTGAGCTTGCCCAGACCCGTCGCACGGACGGCGAGCCTGTTCCGTTCCGTCAACTGGGACAGTGCACCCTATCGCGAGACGCCCGGACAGACCGTTCCGACGGGTGGAGAGCGAAAGCGAAAAAGGAGAAGGAACAGATCGCCGCCTGCGGGCAGCCGGACAATCCGCCGCGAGCCGGGCCGGGCGGCCGTTCCGTCGCAACGGGGTGGCCGTTCCGGCGCAACGGGGTGGCCGTTCCGGCGCAACGGCATCACCGTTCCGGCGCAACGGCATCACCGTTCCGGCGCAACGGCATCAACGTTCCGGCGCAACGGCATCAACGTTCCGGCGCAACGGGGTGGCCGTTCCGGCGAGACGGCATCCTCCGTCCCGCACGCGGCGGCAAAACGGCGGCGCAATACGACACCGAACTCGCCCAGGCGGAATGAAAAAGCAAATTTTCAGCGAGGTGTCTCACCGCGCTTGCCTTTTGCCGTCTTTCCCGTCAGATCTTCAGTCGCCAGGGGGGGGCCTCTCTATTCCGCGCCGTTGGCCGTGAAGGTGTAGGCCTGGTTCGGTTGCGGCGGCTCGTAGACGTGCGTCGAGCCCTGCACCCACGTGATCTTCTTCGGTCCGGGGATGTTGTTGTAAAGGACGGCCAGCCCGCTCGGCGGGCACACGTAGTCGCCGAGTCCGGCGCGCGGAATGACCGTCAGGCAGGTCTTGGGGATACGCCGCGCCATGTTGACGGGATCGTAGTAGCCGAGCGCCGGCACCCAGCGGACGTACCACCCGCCCCGGTTGCGCCCGAGTTCCGTGCCGCCCATGTCGCAACACCAGGTGATGGTCGACTCCGCCCGCGTCACGTCCGGATCGAGCGCCGCGGCCCAAATCGTCTGGAGCCCGCCTTGGCTGCCGCCCGCGGCGATGAGATCCTTGCCGTTCCACTCGGGGAGGGACTTCAGGTACTGCAGCGCGCGCATCACCCGCAGAGCCATGCCGTTGAAGTAGGCGGTCTCGGGGTCTGCGTTCTGCTTGGGATCGAAGCCGTAGGTGTGGCCGTTGCTCTTGATTTCCCACTCGAGCGCCTTGTAATACGCCGCGTCCGCGCCGAATTCCGGCAACCGCAGGCCGTGGGCGTTGATGGAAAGAACGAGCGCGTCCTTGTGCCACGCGCCCGTCGGCGCTTTGGGATTCGGATAGTAGCCGTAGCCGTGCAGGTCAAGACGGCACGGATACCGGTTCGTGGGCGAGGCGTCCGCCGGAACTTGGAGGTAGCCCGTCACCGGACGCACGCTCGGGCAGGAGATCTCCACCGCATAGACGCGCCCCTGCTGGCTGGGGAGTTCCTTGCGCCGGACCGTCATGGGCATCGCCACGAGACGCGCCTTCTGCTTCGTCCAGAACGCGTCGAAGTCCGCCGGCTCCGGCACACTCTGCAGTTTCTCGGGCTCGACCCCCGCACCGCCGTCGAAGAAAATCGGCCAGTCGTTGCTCCGGCGATAGGGCTTGCCGTCCGCGTCCGCGATTTCCGCGTAAATGCGGACAAATCCCGGTTTTTCGAGGGAAGTCGTGAAAACAAGCGGCTGGGTGGCGGAAACCGGCCCCAACCCTTTTTCGACCTTTCCGTCGTCGCCCGTGCGCGTCCACTGGACGAAAAAGGCCGCATTCGTAATCTTTTCCGCGCCGACCGGCTTGAGTTCGAACGTCATCTTCTCGCCGGGGGCGTAAAACGCCTTGTCCTCGAGGGTGCGCCCTTGCAGGAGCACGCCGTCCCACTCGCCGGCGAACGCGGCGAATCCCATGCCAAACGCCGCGAACGCGGCCATCCACAACTGTTTCATATGTTGAATCATCCTTTCACTTTTGTATCCTGTATACCAATTATACCCTACCCGCCCACAGAAGGTATCCCGAAAACAAATTGCCCTAGGGCTAGCGCACGATTATCATCACGCCGTCCTTATCCTCGAAAGGCGAGCGCCGATGGACGAAGAACGCCTTGCGTTTCCCTTTCTTCGTCTGATACACCCCGAAACAGTTCGTGCGGTTGAGACCGCTCAACTTCTCCAATTCTTCGGGCGTTGCATTCGTCGCCAGTCCCGTCCAGTTCGTTCGAGAAGCATTCGCCGGCGGGAGATTCGTCGAGGCATAGATGATGCACGGATAGTATATCTGGACATAAGCCCCAAGCCAATCCATTTCCTGCTGCGTGAGCGCGGGGCCTTTAATCCAGATATTCGTCAAGGACGTGCATTCGGCAAAAGGATTGCCTTGACTACCGATAATATCGAGACTTCTCGCACCAGAAACAAAAGATTTCAGGGTATTCTGATTGCCAAATGCACCATGTAGAATCTTCATCTGGCTGCCGGACAGATCTATGGCCGTCAACCGTGCTTCCCCTTCATATTTCTTGTCTATATCGTCGTGCCCGACATAAAAAGCGGAGGGGCCTATGTACTGGGCATTTGTCAATACCAGTTTCCCCGCGATTGCCGTATTGGCGAAAGCAAAATCTCCTATGTTGGTGACAGCCGGATTGACGACACGCGCGACATCCGATGCAAGGCTGCAACAACCATGGAAAGCCTCTTTTTCTATAGAACGCAAAGAAAGGCATCCGCTTAAATCGACTTCCTTCAAGCTATATGCGTATCGAAAGCCCTGACGTGGAATTTCTTCCAACGGACCGGCTAGTTTCACGCTTTCCAAATTGGAATACTTTCCTTTTACAGTGGATAGCCCAAAGAAAGCAAATGCCATTTCACCTAAATGACATAAATTTGTCACATAGAGCGCACCTTTTACCGGCACATTGTAAAACGCTTGCGTCCCGATATTGGTCACGCCAGGATCGATGAGTTGGCCGACATCCACCTGGAAGTTTGTGCAACTTGAGAAACATTTGTCTTCAAACGACTTCACATAAGGGAACTTTTCGGGCTTGAGCGTCTTGAGGGGCGTTTGCTGCGCCCACTGCTTCGGGAAGCGTACGACATTCGGCGAAATGACAATGTTGGTCACATAAACGCCATAGGTTGTTGCGTCCTTGAACATGCGCTCGGACAAGTCGAACATGTCCGGCGCTATGAATTCGCGGCAATTCCGCGCCAGCGCTTCTGCCGATGCGGAAATGACCTTGTATCCCGTATCTTTCGCTACATCCGTGAAGTCTATTTTCTTTGTACTCTCTTCATTCTTTCCCGTAAGCTGCAGACCCGTGACGCAATTCCCAGCGCCGTCCGTCAAAGTTACCACTTGCGCCGGGAAGGAACAACGCGGATTGTCGTTCGTAAGCTTGCCGTCGACAAACCGCCAATCCGCCCATGCCGTGCCCAGTCCCAGTGCGGCAATCAGGACGGCAAGGGCCTTTTTCAGGTTTTTGTTTTGTTTTTTCATCTTTTTCCTCCTTTTTTGTCGTTTTTTGTCCTAGTTGTCCAACCCCATGATGCGCCGCGAGGTGCGGACGGCGCAAAAGGCCTTCCCGCACATGGAACAGTAGTCCTCGCCGCCTTTGCCGCGGTCGCCTTCCGCCCGTGTAGCCTGCCAACGCTTCCGCGCGTGTTCCGGGTCGAGCGCGCACTTGAACTGCGCCTCCCAATTGAATGCGCGGCGCGCTTGGGCCATTTCCAGATCCCGGTCCGCGGCGCCTTTCAAACCGCGCGCCACGTCGCCGGCGTGCGCGGCGATTTTGTAGGCGATCATGCCCTCATGCACTTCCTGGGCGTTGGGCAGGCCCAAATGTTCCGCCGGCGTCACATAGCACAGGAGAGACGCCCCATATGTCGCCGCGGCGGTCGCCCCAATGGCGGAAACGATATGGTCGTACCCCGGGGCGATGTCGATGACCACGGGTCCCAGGACGTAAAAAGGCGCCCCGTCGCAGAGTTCCTGCTCCTTTTCCATGTTCATCTGCACCTGGTTGAAGGGAATATGCCCCGGACCCTCCACCATGACCTGCACGCCCGCCGCACGCGTCCGGCGCACAAGTTCTCCCAAAACGGACAGTTCCCCGAACTGTGCCGCGTCGCTCGCATCCGCCAAACAGCCCGGACGCAGTCCGTCCCCCAGCGAAACCGTCACGTCGTACTGGCGCAAAATCTCGCAAACCTCATTCCAGCGCGTGTAAAGCGGGTTTTCCGCCTTGTTGTTCTGCATCCACTCCGCCATGATCGCCCCGCCGCGGGAGACGATCCCCATGACGCGCTTCTTGGCGAGCGGAATGTGCGCCAGAAGGAGTCCGGCATGAAGCGTCATGAAGTCCACGCCCTGTTTCGCCTGTTCCTCTATTACGCGCAAAAGGAGTTCCGGATCCATGACGGGGATGTCGCCCGGCGCGCGCGAAAGCGTTTCATAGACGGGAACCGTGCCGAGGGGAACCGTCGAAGCCTCGAGCATGCCCTGCCGGATGGATATGATATCCGCCCCGACCGAGAGATCCATGACAAAATCGGCGCCGGCTTTCAGGGCGATGGCGAGTTTGTCCAGCTCGTCGCCCTTCCCCGAACAGGTCGGGGAACGCCCGAGATTGGCGTTGACTTTCGTGCGGAACAGCCGCCCCACGCCCATCGGATGCGCATTTTTATGGTTTACGTTCAACGGAATCACCGCGCGTCCGCTTGCAACCGCCGCGCACACCTCCTCGGGCGTCAACCCCTCGTCCACCGCGACTTGGCGCATCGCGTCCGTTATGATTCCCTTCCGGGCCGATTCCAACTGAGTCATAATACCTTCTCCTTAATCGCAAAACAATTCTAATTGCCGCTCCGCCTGCGCCCGCAGCATGGAAAATCCATTCTCCGTCTTGCAACCCGCCTTGCGGGCATGCACGATAAGCGGCGTTTCTTCCGGTACATACACGAGGTCGTAGACGTATTCGCGCCCCGTGAACGCAAAGTCGGGAATCGGATCCTGGTTTGTCGCGTTCACGACAAGATCCGCCGTTTCCATCGTCCGAATCGCCGTAAAACCATGCTTTTCGGCGAGCGCCGCCGCCTTTTCGTAGGTGCGATTCAGGATTTTGACGGAGGCGCCCAATTCCTGCAAGGCTTGCGCAACCGCCTTGGCCGCCCCTCCCGCCCCCAAAAGAACGACCGAAAGCCCTTTGAACGAGCGCTTGCCCGTAAACGCCATGAGCGCCGTGGCAATACCGTCTTTATCCGTATTATAGCCGATTTTGCGCCCATCCGCCGTAAAAACGACCGTATTCACCGCTCCAATGGCACGCGCGGCGGGGTCGATTTCGTCCAAATACCGCATAACCGCTTCCTTGTGGGGAATCGTGACGGCCAGCCCCTTGACATTGCACCGCTTGGCAAAAGCAAGAGCCTCTTCTATAGTCGGCGCGGGATAGGCGATCATTTCGGCCCGACGGCCCGCCGCGGCATGTGCGGCATTGTGCAGTTCGGGACTGCGGGTTTTCAGAAGCGGCCACCCCGTCACGGCGTAAAGATCCATCTTGAACGCGTCGAAAAAGTCCGGATAGGACTTCTTTACGCACGAAGCCGTGTGGATGATTGTCGGCGTATCGCCTGTCGTGGCCAAAATCGCCGCGGCCATGGCTATGCGGTGGTCGTTTTGGGGGTCCACATCGTGGGGATTGGCGAAAACGGCGTCCATCGCCGCCAACCGGTCGCTTTCCTTGAGCCGCAAACGTTCCGTCCCGGTAAAGACCGCCTTCCCGCCCAAGGCGAAGTTTACGGCCGCCAATGCCGGATAATTGTCCGGGCATTCCGAAACGTCGATTGTCTCGGCCGGTGCGCCGGGTTTGTTGGCGCGTTGAATGCGTGCGACAAGTTTCTTCACCACGCGGTCGGGCTGGCGCGATTCGGCGGAAAGCCCCTTTATCTGAATCTCGCTCCCGAGCGCATTCGCCGCAAACCAAAACGCCGCCCCGCTCCAATCGCGTTCCGGCTGGACATTCCCGGGCGAGACGAATTTCTGGTTGCCCGGCACGCGAAACCCCGTCGCGGTCGGCAAGACCTGGACGCCATACTGGTTCAGAACCGCGAGGGTCATCTCGACATACCCCTTCGATTGCAGGGGGGTCGTAAAGCGTATTTCCGAGTCGCCCGGCAGAAGCGGAAGCGCGAAAAGAAGCCCGGTCACGAACTGGCTTGAAATATCGCCGCGCAATTCATGCAAACCCGCCTTCAGGTCCTCGTAGGAAATCATGGGACGTTCGGCCAGACGTCCGCGGCGGACAAAGGAGGCTTTGACGCCCAATGCCGCGGCAAGAGGCGCGAAAAAGCGCAAAGTCGAGCCGCTTTCCCCGCAATCCAGGGTCGCCGTCGGCAATCCTGCCGTCCGTGCGGCGGAAAGCGCCGCAATACAGCGCCGGGTGGCGATAAGATCCGCCGCTTCCGTCTGCGGATCGCCCAGACGCGAAACGTCCCCTCCCGCCAGAAACTCGGCGATAAGCAATCGGTGCAGGTGCGATTTGGACACGGGAGGCGTAAGGACGCCCCGCAAGGGACGCGGCAAGATAATGCACGTATCCGCATCCACATGATGGGGGAAAGAGGCATAGTGCGCACGCCGCTCGGCCGCCTTGTTCCCAAGCGGACGCGTACCCTTGGCGGCCGCAATCCGTTCCGCCAGCGTGGCGTCGTCCACATCCAATACGACTACAAATCCGTGTTTTTCGGCGTATGCGCGGCAGGCCGGGTCAAGCAAGGTCCCGCCCCCCAGGGCGACGATGGGCGCCTTTACCCGTTCCAGGGTCTCCCGTTCTATCCGACGGAAACCCGCCTCTCCTTCCGTGGCGAATATTTCGGGGATTGTCCGCCCCTCGCGGCGCGCGATTTCCTCGTCCAAGTCCACGCTCATGCGCCCCCATTGGCGCGAAAGATTCCGCGCCAATGTGGATTTCCCGCTCGCCGGTGGTCCGTAAATATACAATGTCTTCATGTTCTCACACCTTCTTACGCATGAACGGGCGAAGATTCGCGCGAATGCACCTGGCTCCTGTAAAGCGACCAGCCGTTGTTCAGCCAAAAGCTGATTCCGCACACCCACATGGCCGGCAAAAGCAGCTGATGGTTCCCCGAGATCTCGGCCACGATGACTATGGCCGTCAAAGGCACGCGAATGGCGGACGCCACGAAACCCGCCATGCCAACCAGCGCAAACGCCGCGGGCTGGACACTGAACGAGGCCGGCAAAAACGCCGAAAACAAAAGTCCCGTGGCCGCCCCTACCGCACCCCCGCAGACGAGCGCCGGCGCGAAAACGCCCCCCGAACCACCCGAACCGACCGTAAAGGATGTAGCGACAACCTTCAATACGAAAAGCAGGAAGAAGGTGAACGCGATACGCAAGACGGGCGCCTGCGCCAATGCATCCGGCTCAAGCCGGAAGGCGGACTGGATGAGCGGATAGCCCGGACCCAGGATATCCGGAATAAAAAAGCCGACAAGTCCCGTCGCAAGACCGCCAATGACGACCTTCACCGCACCCGGCAGATGGCTCATGCCGAAGCGTTTTTCCGTCCCGCGGAAGAAACTGATATAAAAACGCGCCGCGAAAGTGACGATGATCGCGAGCACGAAATAAGGCACGAGCACAAGCCCCGTCTCATATACGTTGTCCGCCGAAAGGACAAAAAGCGATCCCCAGCCGAAGAAACAGGCGTAAATCGTGTAGCTCAACGCCGCGGCCACAAAACACGGCAAAACCGTCTCGTATTCTATATCGCTGGACGAATAGAAGATCTCGAAGCCGAATATCGCGCCCGCAAGCGGGGCCTGGAAAAGCGCCGCGATACCCGCCGCCAAACCCGCCGCCATGAGAATTCGCCGCGCGCGGACCGTCAGATTGCATTTCCGCGCGACTACGCTCCCCACCGCGGCGCCCAAAAGCGTGACCGGTCCCTCGTAGCCCGCCGAACCGCCGCTCGCGACCGTCAGGACCGAAGCGACGGACTTCACCGGTATGACGGTTCCCGTGACATACCCGCCACGCTGGTGATACGCGCGAATCGCGCTGTCCGTTCCCCGGGCATTTTCCAGTTTGGTGAAACGCCGGATCAGCAAATAGCCCGCAAGTGCACCCGCCGCCGGCAAAAACAACATCACCCAGCGGGAGCAATCCCCGAACGAAACCGCCGAAAACCCCTGCGCTAGCTGTCGAATGTCGGGAAAGGTCCCGTCGACGCGTGGATGAATGAAAGAACCAATCAGAGCGCGCGTGCCGTAGTCAATCATATAGCGGAATGCGACAACCACAAGTCCCGTCAGCACGCCAATCAACGCCGCCTCGCCAAAATACTGCCCCGTGCGGAAAGAGAGACCCTTTCCCGCACGGAAAAACTTCCAGCTAGATAGTGATATGTCGCGAAGCATACGTGTATATTATATCATAGTTAGCGAATGGATGCTTGTCTAAATTCAACCCGGCGCAAAAATCGTATTTGCAGATAGGTAAACCCGATCAACGCAACGCCCAGGAACCACGCCATCGTTGTCGCCGTGGAAAAGCGCAGATTGTTGTATGCTTCCTTCCAGATCTGGAGGGACAGAACCTGTGTCGCGTCCCCAGGCCCACCGAACGTCAGCAGGAAAATCGACCCCATCCCCTGGAATGCCGCGATAAATGCGCCGACGAAGTTGATGACCATGAGCGGCGCCAGTTGCGGGAAGGTCACATGCCGGAAACGCGCCCAGATTCCCGCTCCATCCAGCGCGGCGGCCTCGTAATAATCGCGCGGCAGGGACTCCAGCGCGGCAATGTAGATGAGCGAAGCCATGCCCGCCCCCGCCCAAACGCCCGGCAGAATGCAACAGACCATCGCCAGAGCCGGATCTTGAAGCCAGGCCTGCCGTGCCCCGCCGAGGGACATCACAATCCGGTTCAAAAGCCCGTTCTCGGTCGGATCGAACATCAACTTCCACAGGAGCGTCACTACCAGGGCGCTCGTCAAATGCGGCAGGAAATAGAGGAATCGGAAGAATACGCGCCCACGCGGTATCTCGCAAAGCCCGACCGCCAGCAAAATCGGCAGAAGAAACCCCAGCAGAAGCGTCACCGCGACATACTCGAACGTCCGCAGCCATGACATCCAAAACGCCGCGTCCGTCGCCACGCGAATGAAATTGTCAAGTCCCGTCCATGTCGACGCGCCCACAATCTTGTAGTCCTGAAAAGCCATGATTGCGCCTCTCAAAAGAGGATAGTAGCTCCAGACGAGGATGGAAGCGAGAGCCGGCAGCAGAAAAAGCCATGGCACGCAGGAGAAAGGTCGCCTCTCCCCGTCCTTTATCGCCTCCTTGCGAACCTCCCGCTTCCGCCGGACAGCAAGCCCAGCGGCTATCAGCGCGCAAACCAAAAGCGCGCCGCAGATTATGCGCGCATACGGACGCGCCTTCTCCACACGCAACGAATCCCCGGCGAACATCAATCCCCGGTTCGCGTCCTCGGTTATCGACCGCAACGCGGCGGCGCAATCCAGGTCCTTCCCGGCGTCCGACAGCAAAAGACCCAAAAACCGACGCTGGACAAGGTCGCTCGCGCCTTGCCAGAAGCCCACCCACGGCTCCGTGACCGCCCTTATGCGCCCCGCCTCCAAATCCGCATACATCGCGCGGATGCCGGGCGGAATCTGCGCGAGTTCGCGCGCGAACCCCAAGCGCACGAGGTCCGCCGGATTGCACCACATGCCGCGTCCTTCCGCCACGTTCCGCCGCACATCCTCGTCCGCTAGTTCCGGCGAAGCCAGCGCCTGCAGACACTTGAATATCAAATCGCGCTCCGGTTTCGGACGCCGCCCCGCGCTTTCGCTCATCGCGTAAAAATGCTTGTGCGCCTGCAAGACGCGCACGCCCCCTTCGTCCGCCGCGGGAAACGGCATGAGGCCGATCGTCTCCGGCGGCATGTTCAACGTCTCCGTCAAACGCCGCACCAGATCCTCCCCGCCGAATACGCATACGATTTCCCCCGCCGTGAACAAGCGCCCTATTTCATCCGCCAGGGACAGCGTCGGCAGCCCGCGCACCACATCCCGCCTCACGAGATCCTGCAGAAAGGACGCCGCGCGCAACGCCGCCGAAGAGTCGAAACACGCCTCCCATGTGCCGTCCGCACGGCGTCTTACGACATCCCCGCCGGCGGACTGCACCCATGGCAGAAACCCCCACGGACGATTCTCTATGGCGAACGCCCGCCGGCCCGGCCGCGTCAAACGCATACACCAATCGCGGAAGGCGGACCATGTCCGCGGCGGATTCTCCGGATCCAGCCCCGCCGCCGCCACGAGGTCCTTTCGGTAGACGAGCCCGTAATACGCGATTCCCGGCGTAGGCAGGGCGAGCACGCGCCCGTCCTTCACCCGCACCTGGTCCCACAAGGCGAACGCCGCGGACGTCCCGTTCGTGGAAGCCGGCTCCACCCACTCGTCCAGCGGATGGACAAAACCCTCTTCCGCGTCATGCCGCAGGATATGGAACCACGCCTTGTAGATGTCGGGGGCCGTACCGCCCGCAAGCGCGAGCATGAACGTCGCCCGCCCCCCCGCCCCCGGTAGGGTCAGTCCGCCCCACTTGACCGGCTCCAGCTCCGGCTCCGTACGCGCCAATTCGACGATCCGCCGCGTCGCCGGTTCCTCCGGATGCTCAGGGTCGTAGGAGAAAAGGAAACTGACCTCCGTTTTCGCGAAGGCCAGCACGGGGATTGTGCAAAACGCTGCCGCCAGTTTAGCGGATATGCGTAACCAGCCCATCCGCAACCTGTTCGGCAATCGCTTCGCCCTTCAAAGCCCTCAAAACGGCAAGCGCGAACGCGAGTGCCGCGCCCGGCGCCTGTCCCGTGATGAGACGCCCGTCCTCGACGACCGGGACGCCGGCGCAGGGACGGTCCAGCCCGTCGGCGCAGGTCGGATAGCACGTCACCCGTTGCCCCGGCTCCAAGACGCCCGCCTCGACAAGCACGAGCGGCGCGGCGCAAATCGCCGCGAGAAGCCGCCCTTCCGCCTTCTGCCGGCGCACCCTGTCCAAAAGGGCTTCGTTCCGGCGCATATGCTCCACGCCCGGACCGCCCGGCAGAACGAGCGCGTCGTATTGGGCGGATGCGGCCTCCGCAAAGAGGACGTCCGCCCGAAGGACGAGGCCATGTGCGCCTTTGACCGCACGTTCCGGCGCAAGTGCCGCCGTCGTGACCTGCACTCCGCCGCGGCGGAGCACGTCGATTGCGGTGACAGCCTCGATTTCCTCGAAATCTTCCACAAGCGGAATCAGCACGGAACTCATGGTCTCGACCCTTTCTTTTGTTTAGGCCTGCTTAGGCGAGATTGCGGGCTTCATTGCACTTCATCTTGCGCCCGTCGACATCCTTGTCGTTCAGCGCCGCGATGGCCGCCTCGGCCTCCGCGCGATTGGGCATCTGCACGAAGCCGAATCCCTTGGACTTGCCCGTATAGCGATTGGTGATCAACCGCACGCCGTTCACCTTGCCGAACGCCTCGAACGCCGTGCGCAGAGCCGCTTCCGTCGTGTCATAGCTGAGGTTGCCGACATAGATCTCGACCGAACCGTCCGCCGGGGCCGGATGGCGCCGCTCGAACTTGGCCGGACGCTCCGCCTTCCGGTTCGCGCCGGGCGCATCCCCGCGGCGTCCGGACTCCGCCGTGCGCGACTTGCAGGCGCAGGTGGACTTCTTCCCGCCCCGGGCCGCCAATTTCGTCAAAAGCGCGCCGATAACCGCGCCCAACACAAACGCGACAACCACGAGCGCGACCGCCGCGCACCGTGTATCGCCCTTCGCCAACAGGTCGAACACCTGATTGATACACATAACTGTTCTGCTCTCTTTCTTGCTTGTTCTCTTAATCTACCTCAGGACAACCTGAAGTCTCCGAGCGATTTCATCCGGCTCGGATGGCGGAGTTTGCGCAACGCCTTCGCCTCGATTTGGCGGATGCGTTCGCGTGTGACGTTGAAGAGCCGCCCCACTTCCTCGAGCGTACGGCTGTAGCCGTCCGTCAGGCCGAAACGCAGGTCGACGACCTGCCGTTCGCGGTCCGAAAGCGTGCCCAGTACCTCGCAAAGCCGCTCTTTCAACAGATGCCCTTCCGTCACTTCAAACGGATTCTCGCTTGTCGAGTCCGGAATGAAGTCGCCATAATGGGCATCATCGCTGTCACCGACCTTGGACTGCAGCGAAATGGGCTGTTGCGCCATCCGCCGCGCCGTCCGTACCTGCTCCGGCGTCCAGCCCAATTCGCTCGCCAGCTCGGCCTCGGTCGGTTCATGGCCCAGGCTTTGCAGGAGCTTCTTGTTCGTCCGCAGGAGGCGGTTGATGTTCTCGATCATGTGCACGGGAATGCGGATGGTGCGCGCCTGATCGGCTATCGCACGCGTCGCCGCCTGCCGTATCCACCATGTCGCATACGTCGAAAATTTGTAGCCGCGGGTATACTCGAACTTCTCCACCGCCTTCATGAGTCCGGTGTTCCCCTCCTGGATGAGGTCCAGGAAGCTGAGTCCGCGGTTCATGTACTTCTTTACGATGGAGATGACGAGGCGCAGGTTGGACTCCACCATCTTCGTGCGCGCCTTCTGTCCCGCCCGCATCGCCTTGCGGAGTTCGTCGAACGAAGTCATGAATTCCTCGGGCATGACCCCGAACTTCGCCTCGAACGACGCCATCTTCTCGCGCAGAAGCGCCAGATCCCGGTCGCGTTTTTTGGACGGTTTCTGCTTCATCAGCTCCGCGTTTTGCCGCACGAGCCCCTTGTACGGCAGGAAGAGGTGCTCCTCGACGTCGCTGCAGAGCGTCTCCAGAACCTTCTGCTTGAAGCTCAGATCGTCGTAGCACGCCCGCAGCGCCGCCCGCGCGTTCGCCAGCGCCTTTTCCGCCCCGCGCTTGGCCGCCGGCGTCGCGTCCGCCTGGCTGCACACGGCGTGGTACTTGTCGCTCGCCTCCCGCAGTCGCTTCTCGACGTCGCGGATCTCCACCCGAAGGCGCGGGATTTCCGCCATGTACGCGTCGCGCTTCTGCTCGTATTTGTCGGATACGATCCGGTCGAAGCGCTCCGTCTGGTTCTCCAGCTTGTCCAGGAGCCCGGCGTACATCTGCGGCACGAACAGATAGCGGTTGAAGATGTCCCGCACCGTCCGTTCCGAAACCTCGATCGTCTTGCACAGCGCCATTTCCTCGTCGCGCGTGAGCAGGTTGACCTGCCCCATCTGGTGCAGGTAAATGCGCGTGAAGTCCTCGAAGTCCGGCATGTGGCTCTTTTCGTCCGCCGCGGACTTCTTTTCGAGCCAGTCCTTGAGGTTTTCCTCGCTCAGGATGTGCACGCCGAGCTGCTCGAACATCGACAGGTACCGTTCGGTCTGGAGCGTATCCACGATCGCCTGGGGCAGGATCTGGTTGAGTTCCTCGAAGGTGATGTAGCCGCCCTGCGATTCGGCGCGGTGCTTCACCTCGTTGATGACCTCGTTCAGTTCCTGGTCGCGCAGGACCGAAAGCCCCTCCATGGACGGCAGGATGTTGCTGTCCGCGTCCATGTCGTCGTCGGGCATGTAGGAAGGCAGCGGCGGCGGCTCGAGATCGTCGATTGTGTCCTCGTCGTCTTCATGCTCCCCATGCTCCTGCGCCTCGACTTCCGCCGCGAGCTTGTCCGCGTCCAGCGACGCCGCTTCGCGCTCAACCTCGTCGTCGGACGGCATGTCGTCGTCACCGAAATCCACGGGCGCGTTCGCATCCGTCTCTTCCCCGGCGTCGAGAACTTCCGCCTCGACAGCCTCCTTGGGCTGTTCAGCGGAAGCTTTCTTGCGTCCACGCTTTTTAGGCGCTTTTTCTGCCGAGGAATCGTGGTTCAAAGTCGCATCTGTTGATTTCTTAGGTCTAGCCATATCGCTCCAGTCTACAATCCACCCGACTGCACTTTGTCAAGTGTTCCGGATATTATATCATATTCTTTTCGTTTTGTGCAAGCGGAAATTCAACTTCGTCTCGAAAATTTTCTTGTTCCCGGCCCAAAAGCAACGGCGCCGGCGCGATTTGTCCGCCTTCCGTCCGTTTCGCGCGGTTTTGGCACCCGCGGCGGTTCCGGCGCAACGGGGTGGCGGTTCCGGCGCAACGGCATCACCGTTCCGGCGCAACGGCATCACCGTTCCGGCGCAACGGGGTGGCGGTTCCGGCGCAACGGCATCACCGTTCCGGCGCAACGGCATCACCGTTCCGGCGCAACGGCGGGCGCACGCCCTTTAGATGGTCCGCGGTGCGCTCTGATACTGCCAGTACATGTGCGGAATCGCCCAAGCACCTTGGTTTGCATCTTCTTCTGAAATTTTGGGAAAGACGCCACGAAAATCACCCCGCCCACCGCCGACCACGCGGACGGCCAACGCACCGTCCAAGACCGGCCTCCGTCCCGGCGCGTTTCCAGGGGACGCGCGCCCGGATACATTCCCCGGCTGAAAAACGCGAAATCCGGCGGGATTTTGCAAGTTTTCCCGCCGGACGCCGCTTCTACCGCTTCTCCGCCGTGACGAGCCAGTGCGGCATGGGCGGGGGTACCGCCACCGTCGGACCGGGCGCGAATCCCGCCGTTGCGAGCCACCCCTTCAGTTCCGCATCCGAGAAAACCCACCCGTTTTCCGTCGTAAGCGCCATATTTACGGCAAATAACGCGGAGAATTCGGGTGCCGTGTGCGTGGCGTCCGTCATCATGTCCAGAATGAAAATCTCGCCGCCCGGCTTGAGCGCCCGGTGCGCCTTCTTCAGGATCGCGGCGATTTGCTCCGGCGATTCCTGGTGGAGTGCCCCGAAAATGGTGACCGCGTCATATTCCTCCGCGCCGAAATCGTCCGTGTGGTAGTCGCCCGCCCGGCAGGAAATGCGGTCCGAAAGCCCCGCTTTTCCCACATATTCCGCCGCTTCCGCGCTGATCGCCGGCAAATCCACCGTCGTTACCCGCAGTTTCGGGAACTTTTCGCACATCAAAATCGCGTACGCCCCCGGTCCGCCCGCCAAATCGAGCACCCGCGCCCCGTCCCGCCGCGGCAGATCCAAAAGCGGCACGACCCCGCGCCCAATCCCCATCGCCCGCCCGAACATCGCCGCGGCGAACGCCTTCGTCCGCGTCGCATCCGCCCCGAGATGGATCTCCGGCTTCTCGACCGGACGCCCCGTCCGCGCGAATTCCGCCAATTTCCCCCACGCCCCGTACACGTCGCGATTGTAGCGGATCGCCTTCGTCAAATCGGCCGGCGCCCCCGGCAAAAGCGTCATCTGGGCGGGCGGACTGTTCCGGTACGCCTCCCCCTTCTTCTCCAAAAGCCCCAGCGCGACGCACGCATCCGCCAAAAGCCGCATGCCCCGCGCCTTTACATCCAGCGTCCCGGCGGCGACCTGCCCGAACAAATCCACCTCCAAGGCGGCGAACAGAACCGCGCTCCCGTAAAAGGCGCTCGCCAAATCGACGATGTCCTGTATGGAATTTACCTTCTTCTTCGTTTTCACTTCCCGTTTCCTTCCTCGGGCCGTTTGGGCGGCGGACCGCCCCGCCGCGGACCGAATCCGCCGAAATTGCCGCCTGTCGCATCGATAATGTCGTTCAGCGTCTCCACAAAATTCTCCGCGTCTTCCGCGGCGCACCCCATTTCGTCCGCGACCGCCTTGAAGAGCGTTTGCCGCTCGCGCACGTTCAAATCGGCGATTTCGCTCCCTATTTTAAGCATTTCTGCGAAGCTCTTCTGCCGATCTTCCTCGCTCGCCTGCTCGTCTAAGGGATTGAGCGACTCCTCCAATTCCGCCTGCTTCGCCAGCAACTCCTGCAGCCGCGCGTGGTCCTTCGCCGCTTCTTCCCCGTACTTGGCGAAGTCGATGGAGGCGAGAAAATCGAGTTTTTCCTCCATTCGCGCACGCTGCTCGGCCCGCATCCGCATGATGCCGTTCGTCATCTCCACATACTGCTTCGGATTCTCCTTGCGGAGTTTTGCAAAGAATTCCGCCGGGCCCTTGGGTTTTTCCCCATGCTGTTTTGCCTTTTCCCCCGCCGTGTTTTCGGACGGCTCCCGCGGACCTTCCGCCACGACGACCGGGCGTCCCCCTTCCGGCGCCGGCAAAATGGTGGCGGAATCCGCCCGTTGCGTCCGCACCTCATTGGATGCGGCGATCGGGGCTACGCCTCCCGTTTGGATTTCCGCCGCGGCATTTCCCGCCTTTTCCCGCGGCGCCAGCCCGAATCCCAGGGCGATTCCGGCGAAAAACGCGCCAATCGACACCAAAACGTTCATTTTCATCTGTTACACTCCTTCCGAACAGGCGATGTCGCACAGCCGCCCATGCGTGCCTTTGACCGCACCGCGGCAGAAAAAGAACAATTCCCGCGGATCGTACCCCGGCTTGTTGTGGATGTCGACATGCGCGGTGAAATCCGGCGCTTCCCGGTCGTCCGTCCACCATTTGTATTCGCACCACGACCCCGGTTGCGCCAGCAAAATCGTCTTCCCCGGCACGTTTTCCGCCCCCGGCCGGACGTACTCCCCCGTCGCCAACAGCAGTTTTTCCGCTTCCGCCGCTTTCTCGCCCTCCAAAACGCAGAATTCATGGTCGCAAACCGCGAAAGCCGTGGACTGGTAGAAGTCCGGATACGCCATCCCCCCGACCGTGCGCGTCCTGAAAAGCCCCGCCCGGCGCAGAATCACGTTCGGGCGGACCGCTTCCACCGTCACGGGGGTGATGTTGTAGTCCCCCGTTATCTGCAAAGAACAGCCTCTTTCCATGCAAATCCGGCACAATCGCTCGATTTGCCGCGAAAATTCCCGAAATGCCGCGCGATCCGCCGCGCTCCCCGGCCCCTCCTTCTGCGCCGCATAGTCCAAAGTCGGCAGGTAAAGGTACGCCTCTTCCACATCCTGCACGCTCGTCATCGCCTCGAACCAGTCCAGACACTTGCGCCCGACCTTCGGGGAGGCCAACGGACCCCAGTAGCGGTAGAGCGGGAACTTCCCTGCCACTTTGTCCAAAACCTTCACCGTCTCCGTCGGCCGCGTATAGCAACTCATGATCATCCCGCCGCCGTGTTTGTGGATCGGCGCCGGCGAAACAATCGCCGCCACATTCTCCCCCAGCGACTGCTGCAGAAAGAACAGCCCCACGGAAGCCGTCCCCCCGTCCGCCTTCTCCCACACGCGCCGCCCCTTCACAAGCCGGGCGCTTTGTTCCCAAAAAAGCGGCTTTTGGAGCTCTTCCATCCACTTTCCGTTGGAAACCACCCCGTGTTCCGCCGGCGAAAGTCCCGTCCGGATGCTCGCCTGCGCCACGCAGGTGACGGCCGGGAACACGCTTTTGCGCGGCGAAAAGGCCAAATCCCCGATTTTTTCCGTCTTGTGCCGGGCAAGGACATCCCACCCCAGCCCCGCGGCGATGACCGTCAATTTCCTCATGACGCCTCCACCCGCGGCAAAACGCGCTTCAAAAGACGCAAAACAAGCAATAAAAGCGCCCCGGCGATCAAAAACGTCTGGAGTACCGTCACGGACGGATACAGCACCGTGACCCCCAAAAGCACCACCAACTGCAGGTAGACGAGTCCCCCGATCAGCAATCCCACGCGGCGTTTTTTCGCCGGATCCGTCTCTTCCCCGGCCGAATACCGCGTCACCGCGGCAATGAAAAGCGTCCACAAAAGTGCCGCGCCCGCGACCGGCGCCAACCGTCCGAAGGACCAGATTTGCGTCGTGCAGGCGCAGTCCCACCCCGCCAATTCCAGTTCCGTGGGCGGACGCGGCGTGAAGAATCCAATCGCCGCCGCCCCGGCGAGCACGTTGATTCCGCGGCAAAATCCCATCAAAAGCGCGGATTTCGTGCGGTTATAGGCGAGTATCGCCAATAGCAGCGCGCCCGCGGCAATCCACCAGGCGAGCGGCAGCTTACCCAAAACACCCGCCAGGAGCAGTCCGCCCCAGCAGAATGCCCGCGCCAAACGCGCCGCCCCGAGCGAAATTTCGCCGCGCGGGATGGGCCGGTCCGTATCCGTCGCCGCCCCGACGATATCGTTGTCCGCTAGACCATACAGGTAGAGAAAGCAAGAGCCGACAATCGCCGCGAAAAGCGCCGCGCCCGAATAGACGGCCCCCGCGCCTTTGCACGCGACAAGTGCGAGCGCCGCCCCCACGAGCAAATCCCCCGGTACGGTGGGCAGGTTGACTATCCGGAAAAAGCGCATCCACGCGACCCAACGCCCGCCTTTCCGCGGCGTTTCGGCCTTTTCCAGCACGCTTTTCGCCGCGGCCAGCGCCCGCCCCCGGTGGGAGATCGCGTTCTTCTCTTCTTCCGTCAAATCCGCGAACGTCTTGTCGTACCCCTCCGGAATGAATAGCGGATCATACCCGAAACCGCCCTTTCCGGACGCTTTTTCGGCGATTTTGCCCGGACACCGACCCACTACCACATGCTCCCGACCGCGGGGGTCGATAAGCGCCACGGCCGACACAAACGCCGCGGAACGATCCGCCTGGCCGGCGAGATTCTTCATCAACAGCGCATTGTTCGCCGCCGTGTCGCACGCCTCGCCCGCATACCGCGCACTGTGCACCCCCGGGGCGCCCCCGAGCGCGGCCACCTCCAGCCCCGAATCGTCCGCCAGACACCACGCGCCTTTGTGCCGCGCGGCAATCGCCCGCACTTTGATGAGCGCATTGCCCGTGAAGGTGTCCGCCGTCTCTTCCACGCCGGCGGGATTGTCCGCCACGATGTCGTAATCGGACAAAATCTCGCCGATTTCGCGTATTTTGTGCGCATTGTGCGTGGCGACGTAGAGTTGGGGACGGCTCGATTCGTTCATGGACGGCTACCTCTCTGCGAATGGCCCTACTTTTTCAGCGCAAGACCCGCCTTGAACGCGTCCGCCACCTTCGCCCCGAGGCGCAGGTAGTCGTGGTTGGCCGGGTCGTACGCCACCGGATCCAGCGCGGCGCAATCCACCTTGCCGTCCGCCGCCAGGCACTTTTCGTCGATGGCGACGTTCAGGATGCGCCCCGTCATGCGGCAGGTCTCCTTGTCGTATTCCACAAGTTCGCACTCGAGGACGAACGGCAATTCCGCGATCACCGGCGCGTCCACGAACGCGCTTTTCTCCGCATGCAGGCCGCTTTTCGCGAACTTCTCCGGATCGTTCTTGGCGGAAACCACCCCCAGATAGTCGCACGCCACGATATGCGCCGCGTCCGCCACATGCACCGTGAAGGCCTTGCGCGCCAATACGTTCGCCGTCGTCTGGTGGGTGTCGTCCACGCAGATCGACACGCGGTCTTCAAGCGAAATGCCGCCCCAGACCGCCGGCATCGCGTCCACCCGCCCCGCGGCGTCGTACGAACCGATGACCAGAACCGGCATGGGATAGAGCCACGCCTTGGAACCCAGATTCTTCTTCATATTATCATTCCTTTCCATTCTTGCGGACAATCATCCATTCTGACTTCTCTTATTATACCATATTCGAGCACGCGATGCGACGCGCAGTTTCCGCGCTTGCCGAGCCCCCCCTTCACTCCTCCCCGGCGAGGTCGAGTCGCGCCGTACGGCATGCCCCGTAGTGGGCGACAAGCCAAAGTCCGCCGCCGAGGGCGAAATACCACAGAATGCACGCGTACCAGGGCCAGGGCGGCGTCGTGCCATGCGCCCCGGGAAGTGCCGCGGCCAGAAACGAGATATTGGACATGATATCCGTCATAAGCGCGGCCAGATTGTTGAAATAGGCGGCAAGCGTCGCCGACAGGCAGCCCACGACAAGCCCGGCACTGGCCACTATCACCGCACATTCCGCCGCGGGCACGAGGACGAGATTCGCGATAAGCCCGCCGAAGGTGAAGCGTCCGAACGACGCGGCCACGAGCGGAACCCCCACGGCCCAGGTGGCAAGCGTCAAGATGATGAGGCGCGGACCCGCCCCGTAGGCCTGCGTGGCGCGCACGGCCAGGATAAGCGTGAGCACGACCACGAAGGAAAGGCGGCTGCCGATATCCTGCAAAAGCGTCGGATCCCACACATGCGCGGCAAAGAACGTGACGATCCACGCGATAAGGCCGTTGGGGGCGCGTCCGAAAACCGGGGCCGTCACGTAGAGGCTCGCCATGCACGCCGCCCGCATGGCCGAGGGATTCCCGCCCGTCAGCAGGACATAGACCCATATGAGCGGGATCAGCACGAGCCCGGCCACGCGCTCGGGGATGTAGAGCAGGACAAGGAGAACGGAGAGTAGCTGCGTAACGACCATGACGTGCAGTCCCGAGATGGCAAAGACGTGGATCGTGCCCGCATCGGCGAAGGCGTCCCGCGTTTCCCGCGGCAGATTGGCGCGCTCGCCTAACAGAATCGCCCGCACCAGTCGCACCGCTTCCCGGTCCGGCGCGACACCCCAGCCCAGACGTCTGGAGAGCGCCTGCCGCAGACGCCGGATCCGGGCGGAAAACGACCCCTCGTCCGCCGGGGCCAGACGCCGCGCGAAACTGCCGCGCCCCCGCACGCGGTAATCGTAGCGTCCGCCCCAGGCGGGCTTGTCGACCGCAAGCCAGCCCGCGCACCGCCAGCGCTCCCCCGTCCGCGGCAATGCATCCGCGTCCAGTCCGGACAGGCGCACGTTCACGGGAACGGGCCCGATGGCGGATCTGAATGTCATGTTCATTCCGCCGGCGGCCGCCGGCCAAACCGTTTGCCGTTCGGGGATGGTGAATGTCGCTTCGAGGGGGGCGCCTTTGTTCCAAAGCTGGGCGCGCGCGAACACGCGCTGCTGCCCGGCCAGAATCTGCCCGGCGCGCGCGAAACCGAATAGGGCGCACGCGACCAGAAAAAGGCTCCAGCGGCGCCACCCCCATGCGCACAGCGTGGCGAAAAGCGCCGCGACCGCGCAAACGATGCGGGTGTTGGCCGCCCAGAGAGGGAACGCGAAGGCAAGGGCTTCGCCGGCGGCGAGCGCCGCGCAGAAAACCAAGCCCTTGCGGATGTCCATGGCTCAATACGCGGCCACGAAAAGCGGGGCGCGCGGCATCAGAAACAGGGAAAGTTCCGCCAGATCGGCGGGGGCGAACGAAAGACCCAGCCGGGCGAACTGTCCGGCATAGTCGTCCGGCAGCGAATAGAGCCCGGGGGCGAGCGAAGCGGCGCGCGTCAGTTCGTACGCCTTGAAGAGCTTGCCGTCCAACATCAGTTCGACGAGACGGTTGCGTGGGTGGACGATCAAAGCGAAATTCGGGTGGTTCAACGCGCGCACCGGCTTGCCCGGACGCATTTCGTCCGGCGTGCGCCACCGGTTGAGTTTCAGGAGCGCCGCGACCGTCATGCCCTGTTCCTTGGCGAGGCGTTCGGCCGAATTGCCCTTGCGCGGCGTGATTTCCACGGTCCAGGGCGAACGGTCCGTGCCGAACATCCAGCGGAAATTGAGGCGGCCGAGCCGCTTCACGAGCAGATGGTCTATGTCGGCGACGGGATTGCCGGGCGCCGCGCGCAAAAGTTCTATGGTCTCAACCTGCCGCGACAGGTCGCGATCGCGTTCCGCCTCCGTCAGGCGCATGAGCAGATTGCGCACCACGCGCGGACGCCGGGCGAAGGCGGCCTTCTCGGGGGGCACGGCCGGCGTGAGGGGCGGGGCCGCGCTTGTGGCGGCGACGGGCGCACACGCCTCCGCCGAACCCGTTCGTTCGGCAGGGGCGGGCGCCCCATCCGCGCCTGCGCGCAGCCGGTTGACGAGCGTGACCGCGAACGAGACGAGGACGACCAGCACGGCGGCGCCGATCAATATGCCGCGCCCCGATGGTTTCTCCTCTCCCCGCAAGGGGTCGTACTCGATACCGAATTTACCGCGCGCAAGCGACATGGCGAGACCCCTTCCGCCTTACTTGGCCACGGGCTTCTCGGCCTCGACGATGTTCGAGACGGCGCTACGCAGAACCTCGACCACGTTGCCAGGGGCCGTTTCGATGCGGAACGTCTTCTCGGTCGCCTCGACGATCGTGCCGATGAAGCCGCCGGCGAAGACGACTTTCGCCCCCGCGCGGAGGTTCTCGATCATCTTGCGGCGCTCTTTCTCGCGGCGCTGCTGCGGGCGGATCATCATAAAGTAGAAGATCGCCAGGATCAGGAGCATCGGCACGAGCATGCCGAAGCCGCTTTGCTGCTGCGGGGCGGCCGTTGCCGGCGCTTCCGCGGGTTGTGTCGTCGTCGCGGTCGTCGCGGCCGCCGGCGCTTGCGTTTCATTCATGGTTGGTTGTGTCCTTTCTTACCTGCTCCTTCCAGTCCGCGAAGGAACCGTCGGCGATCGCCGCGCGCATTTCCTCCATGAACCGGTTGAGAGCGAAAACGTTGTGGATGGTCAGAAGCCTGAGGCCGAGTATCTCGTTGCACGCCAGCAGATGGCGCACGTAGCTGCGGGTGAAGGTGCGGCAGCAGTAGCAGTCGCACCCTTCCTCCACGGGGCCTTGGTCGTAGATCCATTTGGCGGCCTTGATGGCCACGTTGCCGCGGCGCGTGATGGCCGTGCCGTGCCGGGCGATGCGCGTGGGGATGACGCAGTCGAACATGTCCACGCCGCGCGCCACGCATTCCGCCATCTGGTGCATGACGCCGAGGCCCATGACGTAGCGCGGCGCTTCCCGCGGCAGATACGGGACGGACGCCTCGACCGCGCGGTACATCTCCTCTTCGGGTTCGCCCACGCTCACGCCGCCGATGGCGTAGCCGTCGAAGCCGATCTTGACGAGCTCCTCGGCGCAATGCCTGCGCAGGTCCGCATAGACGCCGCCCTGCACGATGCCGAAGACGAGCTGACCGGGGGCGTGGGGGCACGCCTTGGAACGCGCCGCCCAACGGATGGTCTGCTCCACGCTGGAGACGGCGCGGGGCCGGTCGCAGGGATAGGGCAGGCATTCGTCGAACACCATGGCGATGTCGCTGCCGAGGACGCGCTGCATTTCCATGGACTCTTTCGGGCCGAGGAAGAACTCGTGCCCGTCCAGATGCGAGTTGAACCGGCAGCCTTCCTCCGTTATCTTGCGCATCTTCGCGAGCGAAAAAACCTGGAAGCCGCCCGAGTCGGTGAGGATGGGGCCGTCCCATTTCATGAAGGCGTGCAGGCCGCCCGCCGCGGCGATGACGTCCGGCCCGGGGCGCAGCATGAGGTGGTAGGTGTTGCCGAGGACGACCTGCGCGTGGTTCTCCACAAGGTCGCGCGGTTCGAGTGCTTTCACGGTGCCCAGCGTCCCTACATCCATGAATACGGGCGTTTCCACGATGCCGTGCGCCGTCTCCAGGCGCCCCAGTCGGGCCCCTGTGCGCGCATCTTCTCTGATGATCTCAAATGTCATGTCCTATATTTTACCAAAAAACGGTTGCCTTTTGGAGAAAAATGATGTATCATATAAGATGTTTGAATGAAGGAACAGATTCTATGACTAAGATATTGCATGTATTCGTGTACCTTTTCGTGGCCTTGTCTGGAGCCGCCCTGTGGTTCGAGCTCCAGTTGAACGCCCAGCGTGATACGCTGGCGGACAGGGGGCGTCTGCAGGAAGACTACCTTGTCAAGATTGCAAGCACCATAGAAAAGGCGGAGCCCGACAAGGGCGTGACGACCGAGATGCGCATGGACATTTCGCCCGTGGACGCCAAAATCGTCGATGTGCCGGAGACCGAGAACGTGCTCGAGGACTACAAGTACTACTTGGAAAAGCAATCGCTCGAGACCTTCTCGTGGGGCATGCGCGAGCGCCAGCAACTCCACAATGTCTATGTGACGGACGCCGAAGGGAAGCCCGTCATGGACGGCGGCCGCCCGCTGATGGACGGTCCCGGAACCGAGAAGGATCTCTTGGAACAGCTCTTCCAGGCGTGTTCCGCCCAGCAAGCCCGCCTCAATACGACGCGCGAGGCGCTGAAGAATCTGCGCGACCGGCTGGAGCAGGCCGTATCTGAGATCAACAAGCTGAAGCCCGAACTTCGCCAGGCCAAAGTCGCCGAGGTCGAGGCCGTCTCCCAGAAGGACAAAGCCGCGAAGGATCAGGATGTAATGGAGGCCCAGAACGTCAAGATCCGCTCGCAAATTGACGAGCTGAACGCCGAGATCGCCTCCCTGCGCGATGAGGTCGTTTCCGCCCGCGACGAGACCGACGCCGCGAAGGAAGATCTCGCCAAGGCGCTGCGCGAGAACGAACAACTCAAGAAGATCTCCAAAGACGCCTTCGCTCTGGCGAACAGCGGTCCCGCGCCGGAAGCGGGTTCCGATGCACCTATAACGCTCCCGGCTGGAGACAAGGGCACGGTCGTCGAGGCCGACACGGAGGATTTGTTCGCCATCGTCAAGCTTTCGGACGAAGCGCTGAAGGAACTCAAGGGCCCCGAACTCAGCAGGCCCCTGCCGCACATCGAACTTTCCGTGAAGCGTCCGGGCTACAAGGGTCCCGCCGGCGAATTCATCGGGCGGTTGCGCCTGCGCCAGGAAGTGCCGGGCAAGAACTACGTTGTTTGCGATATTCTCGCGAACTGGTCGCAAGGGGAGATCAAGTCCAATGACGTCATCTTCGCGGACTAACCTGCGCACAGGGTTGTTGGGGGGCGCGCTCGGCGCGTGCCTCCTGCTCGCGGGTTGCATCGCCGACACGGCCGAGGACAGCGATCTGCCCTGGTCGTCGAACAAGTCGTGGGAGGGCATGGCCCCCATCGCGCCTTCCATCATGAACCAGTACGACTAGCCCATGCTGGAAAACGTCTCGTTCACGAACAACCAAAGCGGCGTCCGATTGGATGCCGCTTTAGTCGCGGCGTTCCCGACGACGACCAAAGCCTTCGCGCGCGAAGCGGTCGCCTCCGGCGCCGTCACGGTGAACGGACATCTCGTCCCAAAAGGACGCCGGCTCAAAGGCGGCGAACGGATTGCGGTCTCCCGCCTGCCCGAAGCCCGCGACAACACGGTCGCCCCCAATGCCGCGGTGGATCCCCATGTCATCTATGCGGACGAGGCGCTGCTGGGATGCGACAAGCCGGCCGGGATGCCCGTACAGCCCCTGTCGCACACCGAAACGGACACGCTCGCGAACGGCGTCGTGGCGCGGTATCCGGAATGCGCGCCGCTCGGCGACCGGCCCCTTCTGGCGGGCGCCATCCACCGCATCGATGCCGACACCTCCGGGCTCGTCCTCGTCGCGCGAACAGCCGCCGCGTTCGCGGCGTTGCGCGCCCAATTCGCCGCGCAGACCGTCGAAAAGACCTATCTCGCGCTCGTGGAGGGAAACTACGCCGCCGGCGCGACCCTCGAAAACGACCTCGCGCACGACCCGTCCATTCCCTTCTGCCGGATGATCGACGCGCACCACAACCGGCTCTGCGAAAGCGAAAAACGCCGTCTGCGTCCCCTGCATGCCGTCACGCGCTACGAACCCGTCGGCCATACGCGCGCCGGGAACGAGGAACGCACACTCCTGCGCATCACCATCTTCACGGGCGTCACCCACCAGATCCGTGCGCAACTCGCCCTGTCGGGCATCCACATCGTCAACGACCGCCTCTACGGCGCGTTCGCGGTCGAGAACCAGACGGGGCACTGTCTGCACGCCCTCGCCGCGGCGTTTGTCCACCCCGCGACGGGACGCCCCTTCAAAATCGAGACGCCCCTCCCGGACTGGGCCCGCCTGTAAAATGAGAACCATCCCCGAATACGACCTGCACCCCCGCGGCACCCATGTGGACGCCGCGCTCGCGTCCCTTGACCGCTATATCTCGTCCGCACGCGCACATGGCCCGTCCCTTTTCGCCGTCATAACCGGCTACGGCTCGAGCGGCGGCACCTCGCGCATCAAGGAAGCCGTCCTCGCCGCCTGCGCCGTCTACAGGCGCCAGAACCACATCCGCGGCTATCTGGACGGCGAATATGCGGGCGACATCTTCTCCACGCAGGCGCTCGCCTTCCCCCTCATGGCCGAGTTGCCGCCCCTCTACAAGCGTTCCCCCAACCCGGGGCTCGTGTTCATCTGCATCTGAAGAAAGGCATTATGACGAAAAAAACCGAAGATCCCGAAGAACTGCAGCTCAAGGTGCTGCTCTTCAACGTTCAAACCTGGGAATGCATCATGCGCGCCTGTCGGAATAAGGGAATGTTTACCGCGCTCGATCCGCACGGCACGTACGCCACCTTTTTCAAGGGCTTCCCGCTCCACGGCATGAAGGTTCTGTGGGACGAAAACTCGCTCACCTCGAGATTTTCGCTGACTCCGGAGTTGCAGGAGTCCATCGCGAAATTGGACCCCTACGTCTTTCATATGCAAGAACTCGGCATGATCGTCGAGCGCTATGCCACGGCCTGTTCGCGCGTCTACGGTGCGCTGACCTATCTGGACTTCACGGACATTCTTCTCGGGCTCGAGGAATTCGATCCTTTGATTTCCCTGAACGAAATCAAGTATATGATCACGACCCCCACGCTCAGCCCCTACGCGAAATATCTGGTCGACAGCGAACATACGATTATTTACAATCCCTGTCTGTTCGACCTGGAGAAGGAAGATTACTGGCCGGACGTCAGACAATTCATTTCGGAATCCGCCAAGCACCCCCGCTGGAAGCCCCGCACGAAAAGGGATCTCTACAAATATTCCGGGACCTATGCAGGCGGGAAACCGAGCCAAGCGCTCGAAAAGCTCCTGATCGCCGAGTGGGGACTCAACACGGACCTTCCCATGGACCCGGTTTACCTCAATCTCTACCGCTCGTTCGCCAACAGCGGATCCGTCGGCGACCATTTGGAGTCCATCGCGCCCTTCCTCGCGCCGGATCCCTTGGAGGGCGGTCCGGAAACCTTGCGCCTCATCAGCGCAATCTCCGCCGCGGAGAAAGACTTCCGGAACCCGCGCCTGGGCGGATTCCGCCGCGGCGAACAGGAGTCCAGGCGCGCGCGCAAGGCCTGAATTCTGTTTCAGGTACCCCCTATTCGAACCTCTTCCCCATCCCCATTCCAAGAGACCGTGGTCTCTTGGTGCTGAGACCGTGGTCTCTTGCTCTGGAGACCGTGGTCTCTTGCCCCTGAGACCGTGGTCTCTTGACTGAGAGACCGTGGTCTCTTGGTGCTGAGACCGTGGTCTTTTGTCCCTGAGACCGTGGTCTCTTGATCGAGAGACCACGGTCTCCCGTGCATACCACTGTGTCCAGAGAATAATGCCGCCGCGCGGACGGCTTTTCCCGCTCCTTTATCTGGATTACACGTTGCCCAAGACGTCCACGCCCGGCTGGAGGGGGCGTCCGCGCAAGAACGCGCCGCCGTCCATGGGTCCGCCGCCTTCGGGCTTGAGTTCTGTCAGCAAAAGCGCCGTATCCCCGCATTTGACGAGCGGTCCCGGCGGCAAGGCGCTCTCGCCTTTCTCGCGCACGGCGGACGCCTTCAGTATCGTCCCGGGCGCGGCGTTTTTCCAGGCGTCCTCCATCTTGTTGACGATCCGCGCGCGCAAAATGACGAGGCGCCCCGTATTGCCCTTGCGGCGGAAACGTTCCGGCAAGAAGGTGTAGCAGGCCGGCCAGGGGGTGTAGGCGCGGATTTTGCGCTCGATCTCCAGAACGGGCGCCGCCCAGTCGATGAGTCCGTCGGACTTCTTCAGCTTGCGCACGTACGTCGCTTCGGCATTGTCTTGGGGGACGCTTGGCGGCAGGGCGTTGCACCCCATCAGTTTCAGCGTCTTGGCGAGCGCCACCCCGCCTGTGATCGCGAGACCTTCCATCAGTTCACCGCCGGTCGCATCCATGTAAATCGGCTCGTAGCGCTGGTACATGATGGGGCCGTCGTCGAGCCCCGGGCCCATCCGCATGATCGTCACGCCCGTCACCCGGTCGCCCGCGGCGATGGCCGCGGCGACAGGCGCCGCGCCGCGATATTTCGGCAAAAGAGAGAAATGGCAGTTGATGCAACCGAAAAGCGGCAGTTCCAGCACCGGCTTCTTGAGGATTTGCCCGTAGGCCACCACCACGGCGACATCCGGCTTCCACTCCCGCAGTTTCGCCAGAGCTTCGTCGCTGTTCACGCTTTCAGGCGAAATAACCGACTCCCCCAGCCCGTTCGCAAGCGCAAAAGCCTTGCACGGACACGGTGTCAGCGTCTTGCCGCGCCCGGCCGGACGGTCCGGCTGCGTCACGACGCCCACGACATCCAGCTCCTTTTCGCGCAAAATCGCGCGCAGGCACGTAGCCGACGCGGCGGAAGAACCCATAAAAACTATTCGCATATTTCCGGATATTATACCAAAAACAGGGCGATTATGCTAGAACTACCCGTTATTGGACCAGGTTCCGCCGGAACGCTTCGACCCACGCATACGGAATTCCATACCACCGTCCCCGCGGCGTTTCGCCGCGCCTTAGTGCGCAAAGACGAGAAACCGCCGCGCGACGTAGTTCAACGCAAAGGAAAAGGCGATTTGCACAAGCGCCGCGAGGGACGTCATGAGCCCGAACGCCGTAATCAGCCACGACCCGGCCAGCGCGGCCAGAACCATCGCCAGCGCCGATATCGCCACGAAAAGCGCCAGTTCCACATACCACCTGTGCCGCCCGGGCGTGAAGACGAAAAGACGGTTCAAGACCCAGCAAAACAGGTTCGAAACGCAAAACGCCAATGCCGTCGCCACGAAAAAGTAGGTCCCCCGCAGGGCGTCCGAGATGTCCGCGGCCGGCAGCTTGAGCAACCGCACCGCCCAATCGTCAGGCGTCAGGCACTTCAAGACGGTGGCGGCGAGGATGTAGAACACGACAATCTGCACAAAAGTCGAAAGTACGCCTATGACGGCGTACTTTACGAACTGCGCGAAGGCACCCGCCTCGCGCGAGAGAAACCTGCGGAACGCGGACATCAGACGCCACCACGTCCCCGAAGGGACCCATGACTCAGGAAGCCCTCGTACTTGCGCACCAAGAGATGGGACTCCATGATGCGCAGGGTATCCAGCGCCACGCCCACGATGATGAGGAGCGACGTGCCGCCGAAGAAGCTGGCGATGGACCACGGAATGCTTAGCCCGCCCATCAGCAACATCGGGATCAAGGCGATGACCAGCAGCCCCACGCCGCCGATAAGCGTGATTTTCGTCATGAGGGAGTCCAAATACTCCGCCGTCTCGCGGCCCGGACGGATTCCCGGCACGTAGCTACCGTCCTTCTTCAGATTTTCCGAAATATCTACCGCGTTGAACTGCGTGGCGACCCAGAAGAAGGTGAAGAAGAGGATGAGCGCGGCGTAAACGCTCAAGTGGAGCGGCGTCATCTCCGAAAGTTCATGCGCGAAGCGGTAAAGCGCGCCGCGGAAGCCCGTATCCGCCGAATTGGTGACCTTCATGATCAGGGCGGACGGAATCTGGATCAGCGGCTGGGCGAAGATGATCGGCATGACGCCCGTGTAGTTCACGCGCAGGGGCATGAATGTCTGCTGCATGCCGTAGCTGTTGCCGCCCACAACCGAACGTCGCGTCGAATGAATCGTCACCTTGCGCACCCCCTGCGTCAACATGACCGTGCCCATGACGACGAGCAGGAAGAAGATCACGAGAATCACGAGTTCCGCATAGCTCGCCTGCGCCGTGCCCGCCGCGCCGCTCACGCCGAAATAGCGTTCCCACGCCGCGAAAAGCGCCGAAGGCAGACGGGAGGTGATGTTGATCATGATGATGAGCGAAGCGCCGTTCCCGATGCCGAACGTCGTGATCTGGTCCGCGATCCACATGACGAAGAGCGAGGCCGACGTCATGCCGATGACCGTCATCAGGTTGAAACCGAGACCCGGATTGACGACAATGGACTGCCCTTCGGGAAGCGCAATGCCGAGCGCCGCGGGGTGCGAAAGCGCCGTCGCGATGCCCCAGGCCTGGATGACGCAGAGCACAATCGTCAGATAACGCGTAATCTGCGCCAGTTGCTGGCGGCCCGACTCGCCGTCCTTCTTCAGCTTCTCGAGCGCCGGAATGACGGACGAGAGGAGCTGGATGACAATCTGCGCCGAAATGTAGGGCCAGATGGAGAGGAATCCGATCGCGCACTGCCCAAGGGCACCGCCCGTGAAGACCTCGAACCAGTCCAAGAGACCGCCCTGGGAACTTTCCTTGAAGTTGGAAATGATCTCGTTCAGCACGGTCCAGTCCACGCCCGGCGTCGGAACCTGCGAAATCAAGCGGCACACGAACACGAGTCCGAGCGTAATCAATATTTTCTTGCGCAGCTCGGGAATCCGGAACGCGTTCGAAAAACCTTTTGTCATTGACATGTTGCTATTCTTTCCTTTAGAAAATACTCGTACAATTATACCAATTTGCGGCTCATTTTTCAAGGACGCGTTTTCAAAACATGCGCTTAAACCTTCTGAAGCGCCTGGTCGAGGTCCGCAATCAGGTCTTCGGGGTCTTCCAGGCCGATCGAAAGACGGATGAGATCGGGCGGGATTCCCGCCGCTTTGAGCTGCTCGTCCGTCAATTGCCGGTGGGTGTGCGAAGCCGGGTGCAGAACGCAGCTCCAGGCGTCCGCCACATGCGTCACGATACCGATGAGCTTGAGGCTGTCCATGAACTTGACGGACGCCTCGCGGCCGCCCTTTATGCCGAATGTCATGACGCCGCACGGGGAGGGACCATCGAACTGCTTTTCGAGCAGCGCATGGTAGGGGCTGTCCGGCAGGCCGGCGAAGTGGACCCAGGCGACTTTCTCCTGCCCCTTGAGCCAGGAGGCCACCTTGAGCGCGCTTTCCGCATGCCGGCGAATGCGCACGTGCAGGGATTCCAGCCCCAGATTCAGGAGGTAGGAATTGAACGGCGAAGGAACCGCCCCGAAATCGCGCATGAGATGCGCCGTGCACTTCGTGATGTAGGCGAGCTTGCCGAAGGCCTTCGTGTAGCTCAGTCCGTGGTAGGAGGCGTCCGGTTCGACAAGCCCGGGGAACTTGTCCGCGTGGGCCGTCCAGTCGAAATTGCCCGAATCCACGATGCACCCGCCGACCTGGCTGGCGTGCCCGTCCATGTACTTCGTCGTGGCGTGCGTGACGATATCGCACCCGAACCTGAACGGCCGGCACAGGACAGGCGTCGGGAACGTGTTGTCCACAATCAGCGGCACGCCGTTTTCATGCGCGATCCGGGCGAACTTCGCGATGTCCAGGATCGTTCCCGACGGGTTCGCCACCGTCTCGCCGAAAACGCACTTCGTCTCGGGCCGGAACGCCGCCCGGATCGCCGCCTCGTCCGCCTCCGGGTCCACAAACGTGAAATCGATGCCGAGTTTGCGCAGGGATACGCTGAAGGCGTTGAACGTCCCGCCGTAAATCTGCGTGGAACACACGACATGATCCCCCGCGCCGCAGAGATTCATGACCGCGAACGTGTTGGCGGCCTGGCCCGAACTCGTCAGAATCGCCGCGACGCCCCCTTCCAGCGCGGCGATTTTCTTCGCCACCGCATCGTTCGTCGGATTCGCCAGGCGCGTATAGAAATAGCCCGGGGCCTTGAGGTCGAACAAGTCCGCCATGTGCTGGGTCGTATCGTACTTGAACGTTGTCGACTGGCAAATCGGCATTTGCCGCGGTTCGCCGCAGGCGGGCGACCAACCGCCCTGCACGCACACTGTATCAATTTTCATTCCGTCGTTCTTCTTTTTTCTCGAGCCGCGCCGCACTCAACTTGCGCGCTTCCAAGACTATGCTTTTCACAAAAAAATACGTAATCGGCGTCATGATGAGCGCCAACAGAAAGCCTCCCGCGAAAAATCCGCCCAGCACGCGCCCGCCCAGACCCGCCAGCACGCGCCACCCGTCCAGACTCCAGACCGTCGCCTCGCAAAGCCGCCCGACGACGTCCTCGCGCAGATATTCCCAGGTGAAAGGATGGCCGACAAGACGGCTCCCCACCCAGATTTGCACCGGATAGATGAAGAATATCGTGACCGGATTCGTAATGAGCGTCCCGACCGTCGCGCCAATGCGCGAAATGCGCAACGCGACTGCCAGCGGAATGGAAACGATCAGCTGCAGGCCAAAGGGAATGAAACACCCGATGAACATGCCCAGCGCCCACCCCGCCGCTATGCGTTCGGACGAAAGTTGCTCGCCGACGATCTTTCTCCTCAGTCTCCGCAGATATAGGAGTACGCGTCTCACGAAATGGCGTGGATAAAGAGTCCCGAGCGCAGCTTGGGTTCGAACCACGTCGATTTCGGCGGCATGATCTCGCCCGCGTCGGCAATCGCCATGACTTCCTCTATCTTCACCGGCGCCATCGCGAACGCAACCGCCGCACGCCCCGAATCCACCGCCGCTTCGAGCGCCGCGTCGCCGCGGATACCCCCGACAAACGCGATGCGCTTGTCCGTCCGCGGATCGCCGATGCCCAGAATGGGGGCCAGCAGCTTCTCCTGCAGCCAACTCGCGTCCAGCGCCTCCACCGGCGTCGCATCCGGCGGGACGTCCCACGAAAGCGTCGTCCACTTTCCGCCCAGATACATCCGGCAGGACCGCGCCCCTTCGCCCGTCCCGATCGCGAAGTTCTCGCTGACCCGGGAGAGGAACTCGTAGGGCGAAAGCCCGTTCAAATCGCGCAACAGGCGGTTGTAGGGCAGAATCCGCAATTGGCTCGCCGGGAAAATGACCGCCGGGAACCACCGGCTTTCGCCCTCGAAATTGTGCTCTTGGGCGTAGCGCGCCGCCGCGGCACTCCGATGGTGCCCGTCCGCAATGTACGCGACCGGGATGCGCGCGAAAAGCTCCTGCAGTTCGTCCGCCCGGCAGCTCGTAGCCGGCGCCATCTCCCAAACCGTGTGCCGCACGCCGTCTTCCGCCACAAAATCGTAGAGCGGCGCCTCGCAGCACGTCTCCGCCACGAGTTCGTCTATCGCGCGGTCGTCCCGGTACGTCAGAAACGCCGGTCCCGTGTGCGCCCCGAGAATCTCGATGTGCCGCGTGCGGTCGTCCTCTTTGTCCTTCCGCGTCTTCTCGTGCTGCCGGATGACGTTCGAAAGGTACTCCTTCGTGTCGAACGTCGCGACGATTCCCGTCTGCGCATGCGACCCGACCGACTGGCGATACACGTAGAACTTCGGCTCCGGATCCTGCACGAGCGTGCCGTCCGCGCGCAACGCGTCAAACGCCTTGCGCGCCTGGGCGTACGCCGCCGTTGAAGCCGGATCCGTCCCCTCGGGGAGGTCTATTTCCGGACGCGACACATGCAAGAAGCTTTTCGGATTGTCTTTCGCCAAGGCACGCGCCTCCGCCGTCCCGACTACATCGTACGGAACGGCCGCGACCTGCGCCGCGTCTTGCACATTCGGCCGTATGGCCGCAAAAGGACGGATCAGCATGGTGTGTCAGAATCCTATATTGACGAACGGGAAGAAACGGAATTCGGCGTCGCGGATGATGTTGATCGCGCCGATCTGGAAGCCATAGAGCTCCTCCGCGCGGTTGACGAGACCGATCTGAATGCCGCTCATCTCGCCCACCGTGTTGATTAGCGCGCACTGCACGCCGTTCAGACGCCCCGCCTCGTTCCACAAACCGACCTGCAGGCCGAACGCGTCCGCCTGCGCCGCCGTGTTGTACACACCGATCTGCATGCCCGACAGTTCGTCCTTGACATCGCTACGCAACAGGTTGAGCTGGATGCCCTCAAAGTACTTCGAACGACCGAAAAGACCCAGATCGATTCCCGTCACGCTCTCCTGCGCCGTCGAAAACGGAATCGTCAGACGCAAACCGACAAGATCCGGCGTCTCGGGCCATTCGCCCGCCGCGAAGAAAAGCGGCCAGGCGACTTCCTTCGGACGCGGCGCCTCGAGCGCCGCCTCGCGGTCTGCTTCCGCGTTTTCAACCAGTGTGGCGTCCGCCGCCGAAACCGCAGCGGACATCACCCCGGCAAAGAGCCCCAGCATCAACTTCTTCATCGTTTGATTCCTCTCTTACTTTACTTATACGCTACATTATACGATTTTAGGGTTCGTTTGGCAAGCGCGAGATGCACCCCCTCACATCGCCTGCGCGAGCGCCGCGGCGAATTCCGAACACTTGACTTCCTTGGCGCCTTCCATCTGGCGCGCGAAATCGTACGTGACCGTCTTCTCGGCGATGACCTTGTCCATCGCCGCGATGACGAGATCCGCCGCTTCGTTCCAGCCCAGATGCCGCAGCATCATCTCGCCCGAAAGAATCAGCGACCCCGGGTTCACCTTGTCCAGCCCCGCATACTTCGGCGCCGTGCCGTGCGTCGCCTCGAAAACCGCCACGCCCGTCTGGTAGTTGATGTTCGCCCCCGGCGCGATGCCGATGCCGCCCACCGTCGCCGCGAGCGCGTCCGAAACGTAGTCGCCGTTCAGGTTGAGCGTCGCGATCACGTCGTATTCCGCCGGACGCGTCAGGATCTGCTGCAGGAACGCGTCGCAAATGCAGTCCTTCACCACGATCTCCCGCCCCGTCTTCGGATTCTTGAAGCTGCGCCACGGACCCTTGTCGATCAGCTGCGCCCCGTACTCCCGCGTCGCCAGGGCGTACCCCCAATCGCGGAACGCCCCTTCGGTGAACTTCTGGATGTTCCCCTTGTGGACCAGCGTGACCGACTTGCGGTCGTTGGCGATTGCGTACTCGAGCGCCGCGCGCACCAGCCGCTCCGTCCCCTCCTGCGACACCGGCTTGATGCCGATCGACGAGGTGTTCGGGAAGCGGATCTTCGTGACGCCCATCTCGCCCAGCAGAAACGCCTTGACCTTCTCCACCTCGGGCGTCCCGTTCATCCACTCGATGCCCGCGTAGATGTCCTCCGTGTTCTCGCGGAAGATCACCATGTCCGTCAATTCCGGACGCTTCACCGGCGAAGGCACCCCCTTGAAGTACCGCACCGGCCGCAGGCACACGTACAGATCCAGCTCCTGGCGCATCGCCACGTTGATGGACCGTATGCCGCCCCCGACCGGCGTCGTCAGCGGACCTTTGATGGACACGATGTAGTCGCGGCACGCCTCCAGCGTCTCCACCGGCAGCCACTCGCCCGTCTGCTTGAACGCCTTCTCGCCGGCGAGCACTTCCTTCCAGGCGATCGCCCGGGCGCCCCCGTAGGCCTTCTCAACCGCCGCGTTGAGCACCAATTGTGCCGCGCGCGTGATGTCGGGACCGATCCCGTCGCCCTCGATGTACGGAATGACCGGATTCGCGGGAACAACGAGTTTCCCGTCCTTCAATGAAATCTTTTCGCTCATGCCTTACATTATACCAAAAATCGGCGCGCTTGTGACCCCACATCCTGCATTTGTCTCCGAACTACCCCTCCCGCGCGAAATACGGTATAATAACCCCATGGATTATTTTACGCACTACCGCTCGCCCCTCGGGCTCCTGACCCTGTCCGCGACCGACACGCACCTGACCGGACTTTGGTTCGACGGCCAGAAACACGCCCCGCCCGCGCCGCCGCCGGACGCCGCCCGGACCGTCTTCGCCCAGACCCGTCGCTGGCTCGACGCCTACTTCGCCGGACGCGTCCCCGGCTTCACACCGCCCCTCCTGCTCCGCGGCACCCCCTTCCAGCAATCCGTTTGGAAACTCCTTCTGGCGATCCCCTTCGGTCAAACGTGCACCTACGGCACACTCGCCGCCGAAATCGCCGCGGTAATCGCCGCGCCCCGCATGTCCGCACAGGCTGTCGGCGGCGCCGTCGCGCGCAACCCTGTGTCCATCATCGTCCCCTGCCACCGCGTCGTCGGCGCGCACGGCGAACTGACCGGCTATGCGGGCGGACTCGAACGCAAACGCGCCCTGCTCGCGCTCGAAAACGCCGCTCTCGGCGCATGAAAAACGGAACGGGCGCGCCTTCCGCGCACCCGTCCACGTTCCGTCTCGCCCGGGAGACTTACTTGCAGAGCGTATAGAGAACGCCCGCGACGACCGCCGAACCGATGACGCCCGACACGTTCGGGCCCATCGCCTGCATGAGGATGAAGTTCGTCGGATTCTCCGAGAGCGACACCTTGTTCGACACGCGCGCGGCCATCGGAACCGCCGATACGCCGGCCGAGCCGATGAGCGGGTTGACCTTGTCCTTCGAGAAGACGTTCATCAGCTTCGCCATCAGAACGCCCGCCGCCGTGCCCACGCAGAACGCGACAAGACCGAGCGCGAGAATGCCCAGCGTCGTGCCCGAGAGGAACTTCTCGCACGCGAGCTTCGAGCCGACCGACAGACCCAGCATGATCGTCACGATGTTGATGAGCGCGTTGCTCATCGTGTCGGCGATACGCGAAACCGACGGACCCACCTCGCGCGCCAGGTTGCCGATCATGAGCGCGCCGATCAGCGGCACCGCCGAAGGCAGCAGGAACGCGCACAGCAGAAGCACGATCAGCGGGAAGCAGATCTTCTCGATCTTCTTCACCGGACGCAGCGCCGGCATGCGGATGAGACGCTCTTCCTTCGTCGTCAGCGCCTTCATGATCGGCGGCTGGATGATCGGCACGAGCGCCATGTACGAGTAGGCCGCCACCGCAATCGCGCCCAGAAGCTCCGGCGCCAACCGGCTCGTCAGCCAGATCGCCGTCGGACCGTCCGCGCCGCCGATGATGCCGATCGAGGCCGCCGCCTTGAGCGGATCGCACCCGAAGAAGTCCGACCCGAAGATCGCCGCCAGCCCCAGCGCGCCGAAGAGCGCGAAGAAGATGCCGAACTGCGCCGCCGCGCCGAGAAGCGCCGTCTTCGGGTTCGCGATCAGCGGACCGAAGTCCGTCATCGCCCCGACGCCCATGAAGATCATGATCGGGAAGACGCCCGTGTCGATGCCGAACTTGAAGAAGTAGTAGAGGAAGCCACCCGGCTCGATCACGCCGCCCGTCATGAGCGGAATGCCCGAGGCGAGGAAGGTGACCACCCCGTCGTGCATCATCGCCGGCGCCGTGATGCCCGTGAGCGGGCAGTTCGCCAAAAGTCCGCCGAAACCGATCGGCAACAGCAGAAGCGGCTCGAACCCTTTCACGATCGCCAGGTACAGCAGGACGAGGCAGATCGGGATCATGATGAACTGCCCCAGGCCGTACGGCATGTTGAAGAGCGTCTTGACCGCGTGCCCCTCGACGAAGTTGCCCCCATCGTCGAAGTAGCCGCCGTGCCAGTTGCCGTCCTTGTCGACGTAGCCGTTCGGCGTCTTGTACCCCGATGCCGGATCGTGCGGATCCTTCCCGACCATCTCGTTGACCGTGACGCGGTCCTTCTCGGCGAAATTGCCCGTGATGTAGGCGGGCGCCTCCTTCTTCAGGAAGCCCGAAATGCCCGTGTCCGCGGAGAGGTTCTCCACACGCGCCGCCGTCGTCTTCCAGTCCCCGTCCGCCTGGGCGCCGAACGCACAGGCGGCGAGGAGAAGAGCCGTCAGAATTTTCTTCATTGTCTCTTTGCTCCTTCGAGGTGGATTAGGCGATCACCGCCAGGACATCGTCCGTCGCGACCTTGTCCGTCGGCGCCACGTTGACCGTGACCGTACCGTCGCACGGCGCGGTGATGGGCGTTTCCATCTTCATGACGTCCATGACGAGGATTTCGTCGCCCTTCGAGACCTTCGTGCCGCTCGGCGTGGTGATGCGCAGGACCGAACCCGGGACCGGCGCCTTGACTTCCGTGCCGCCCGCCGGAGCCGCCGCCGCAGGAGCCGCGGCCTTGATGCCCGCCTCGGCCTTGAAGCTGACCGGCTTGCCGTTGACGACCGCCTGGCCGTCGCCCTTGATCTCCACGCCGTACGCCTTGCCGTTGATCGTGACCGTGACCGGACCGCCCTTGCCCGCCGGCTTGGCGTCTTCCGCGAAACGGCAGCCCATCGGACCCTTGCCCTGGAGGAAGAGGATGCCCTTCTCCTTGCACGAGGCGGCGATGAACACGTTCTCGTCGGTGATCGGCAGGTTCGCGTCCTTGAGCATCTGCTCGGCCGCCTTGCGCCCCTTGTGCGGGTCGGCGTCGTTGAGCTCCAGAACCGTCTTCGTCGTCGGCGCGAGCTTCATGAACTCGGAAGCCTTCTTCACGATTTCCGCGTCCGGCGCGACCGGCGTCTTGCCGAAGTACCCCAGGACCATCTTCGCGTAGCCCGGCGCGAACTTCTTGAACTTGCCGAACATCACGTTCTGGATGGCCTGCTGCGCGTAGAACTGCGAAACCGGCGTGACGGACGTGCCGAAGCCGCCCAGGCGCACGCAGTCGTACATCTCGGCGATCATGTCGTCGTACTTGTCCATCATGTTGTTGTCGCGCAGCATCTGCGTGTTGGCCGTCAGCGCGCCGCCCGGCATCGGGCTCCACACGATCTGCGGGTTCACGTTCATCGCTTCCGGCGGGAGGAAGTACTTCTTCATCGCGTCCTTGAACGCATCCTCAGCCTTCTTGATCTTGTTGATGTCGAAGTCGAACCCGAAGTCCGGGTCGCCGTCCAGGCAGTGCCACATCGTGATGATGTCCGGCTGGCACGTGCCGCCGCTCATCGGCGCCAGCGAAAGGTCGATGCCGTTCGCCCCGCCCTTCAGCGCCGCCAGATAGCACGACACGCCGTTGCCCGCCGTCTCGTGCGTGTGGAACTGGATGTGGATCTTGTCGCCCAGAAGCTTGCGCGCGGCCTTCATCGTCTCGTACACCGTGCGCGGCGTCGACGTGCCCGAGGCGTCCTTGAAGCACACCCGGTCGAACGGAATCCCCGAATCCATGATCTTGCGCAGACGGTCCGCGTAGAACGCCGGCGTGTGCGTGCCCTGGTTGTCGATCCCGGGCGGCAGGCCCATCATCGTCACCACCACTTCGTGCTTCAGCCCCGCGTCGTGGATGCACTGGCCGGACCACTTCAGGTTGTTCACGTCGTTGAGCGCGTCGAAGTTGCGGATCGAGCTCATGCCGTGCTTCTTGAACAGCTGCGCGTGCAGCTTGATCATGTCCGACGGCTGCGACTCGAGTCCCACCACGTTCACGCCGCGCGAAAGCGTCTGCAAATCCGCCTCCGGCGCCGCCTGGCGGAACTTGTCCATCACCTCGAACGCGTCTTCCTGACAATAGAAATAGCAGCTCTGGAAACGCGCGCCGCCGCCCGCTTCGAACCACCGCACGCCCGCGTCGTACGCCTCCGCCACGCAGGGCAGGAAATCCTTCGAGAGAACGCGCGCGCCGATGACCGACTGGAATCCGTCGCGGAACGCCGTCAACATGTACTTTACCGTCTTCTTTGCCATTTTCGTATTCTTTCTTCTTTTTACTGTTTGCAAACCCTTTTCGCCCGCCGCGCTCAGCCGCGCGCAATCGCGATCGCCAGCGCGATGTTCGCCTCGTCGTCCGACGCCGCCTTCGGGGCCGGCTTCTTCTTCGGCGCGTCTTCCGGAAGGATGTGGTCGAAGCGGCCAATCTCCTTCATCGTGAATTTGGTGACAAGAATGAGCACCGTCAAAAAGATGTAGACGATGCCCATTCCGGCTATCAATAGGACGAGTCCCTGTCCGAGAACTGCCATTTTATGTTTTCCTTGTTTAGTTGTTTCTGGTTTCCAAATCTTACGGATCGACAAACGTGAGCTTCAGCGTGTCGAAGTCGATCTTCCGGTAATAGCAGTTGCGCGGCTTGCCTTCCTTGTTCTTCGTGTGGCAAATCCCGCCGCGGCAGGGACGCACGATGTAGAGGAGCGAGTTCTGTTCGCAGTTCACGTACGCCGCCACGAGGTCGAACGTCTCGCCGCTCGTCTCGCCCTTGAACCACAACTTGTTGCGGCTCGTGGACCAGAGAATGAGCTTCCGCTTCTTGAAGGATTCCCTCATGGCCTGCTCGTTCGTGTAGGCGACGAGAATGACTTCCTTCGTGTCCGCGTTTTGCACGGCTACGGGTATTACGCCCGGATCGCACGCCACGTCTCCCGCGGCACGCGTCTCCGAGACCTGTTTGCCGACCTTCTCGAGCTTTGTGAAATCAAGCGTCAAGTCGGTGGATTCTTCTAACTGTCCCATTCGACACTTTCTCCAAATTTATTTGTCTACATAGTATAACATGCCCTCGCCCAAGAAGCAAGTGAAATCTTCGTGCAACTGGAAATCGCGCCCAAATCATGCCCATCCGGTCTGAACCCCACGTCTACACGACGGGGACGCCCAACCCCCTCCAACGGCAGGGGCCGCAGTCCCCTGCGGCCCGCCGGTTGAAAAACCTTTGCGTGGTCGAAATTTTCGTGCGCCGGGAGGGCGGTGCCTGTGCGGCGCAAGGGCGATACCGGGTCGCATAACCCGGTTGCGCCGTCCCGCCGGAACGGTGGCGGCGTTTGTTTGCCTCAGTCCGTGTCCGTGACAAGGCCTTGAGGTCCTTCTTCTGTTCCGTCGTGATCTGGGTGGGCTTCTTCATTTGCTTGGTTCCTTTCTTTATTTCAGGTTCT
>ERZ808252.314-NODE-314-length-49118-cov-4.516010_pt1 | contig 49118 bp, 55 predicted proteins | sample MGYA00521242_ERZ808252 | MGnify/ENA primary metagenome ERZ808252 (study PRJEB31516, sample SAMN03275581) | gut metagenome | biome: mammalia-associated habitat; material: feces | host: Papio cynocephalus | place: Kenya | collected 2012-08-07 ... | reverse complement strand
CTGTCTCTCCTCGCAAGTCAAAGATAAAACCCCAAGGCAGGGACGTCTCATCGCCATAAATCTCGGAATTGAAGAGATTACCAAGCCTGATCATACAGCCAGCAAACGCAACAGCAATACACAGACGATCGATAACCCACAGGAAGTCAATCCCCTCCTTTTTCCCATACTTAGCAGAAAACCACCACACCGCAAGCAGCAGAGCAATCGCACCGCCATGGCTTGCAAGCCCGCCTTTCCAAGGCATGAATATTTCCAGGAAGCCACTCCAGGAGCCGAAATAATAGTCTGGCTGATAGAAGATACAATGCCCGAGTCTCGCACCGACAATCGTAGCAAGAAGCACAGACACAAACAATGGATCCATAAGCCTCTCGTCAGCCTTTTCCCTTTTAAAGAACCACTTAAATAGGTACCAGCCTATCACAAACCCAGAAGCGAAAAGCAGCCCATACCAACGAATCTGAAGCCCACCGATATGGAACAGCACTGGATCGACATGCCAATGAACAAAAAACAGATTAAACATATCTTGTTATCTTTTCAATCTTATCACAATAGATAAAGGAAGCACTTTTCCAAATCTGTCACGAAGAGCCAACTCCCCTGACTGCATCTGATATCCGCTATCACCCAGTCCGAACGCCTGACGAAGCACTGTCTCACCGAGCAGCGGCGAGAATCCGTTTGAGTACAGATTAAGCACAAGGAAACTATTCTTTGGAGAAAGAATTGCAGAAACGGTCTTCATCATATCAAAAAGACACTCGTCAAGCTTCCATTTCTCTCCATCAGGTCCATGACCATAAGCGGGAGGGTCCATGATGATTCCATCATAAAGATTGCCACGACGCTGCTCTCGCATAGCGAACTTCATGGCATCTTCCACTATCCACCTTATGCCATCAAGCCCAGATTTCTCCATATTGCCCCGTGCCCATGTAACGACCTGACGGACAGAATCAAGATGTGTTACATCCGCACCTGCTTTCTTTGCGGCCAATGAAGCAGCCCCAGTGTAGGCAAAAAGATTCAGAACCTTTGGAGCTCGTCCCAATGCTTCCTTAATACCAGAAACACTGCGATAGATATACTCCCAGTTTGGAGCCTGCTCCGGGAACACCCCCACGTGCTTAAATGACGTAAGTCCGAGTCTAAGCGAAAAACAAAGTCCTTCAGACTCCCCAGGATATGCAATATACCACTGATCATCCGTTCGCCTGAGACGCTCCCATGTACCACTGTCTTCCTTTCCAGCTCTTGCAAATCCAGCCCCGGGACGAAACTTTGTGTGAGCGATACGGTTCCATTCTGCCAGACTCATACTTCTATCCCACAATGCCTTAGGCTCAGGTCTTATAATGCAATAAGAACCAAATCTTTCAAGCTTCTCCCCATTTCCCGAGTCGATAAGCTCGTAATCTTTCCATGTCTTACCCGGATATTTCGTCATAACGATTTTGTCATTAGAATACAAAGATATTGATAAAATTGCTAAATTTGCACTTCAGAAAACAATAATTACGCTATATTATTATGCAGCAACACATTGACTCTTACGATTTCGCTGGCAAAAAAGCCATCGTTCGTGTGGATTTCAACGTTCCTCTTAACGAGAATTTCGAAATCACCGATGACACCCGCATCCGTGCAGCTATCCCTACTCTCAAAAAGGTACTTGCAGGAGGCGGTTCTCTTATTATCATGTCTCACCTCGGCCGTCCGAAAGGAGTTACCGACAAGTTTTCTCTTAGGCATATTGTAGCGCACGTCTCAGAGTGTCTTGGAGTCCCTGTAAAATTCGCACCGGACTGCATGAAGGCACAGGCAGAGGTGGCTGCTCTTAAGCCAGGAGAGGCTCTTCTTCTTGAAAACCTCCGTTTCTACGCAGAAGAGGAAGGAAAGCCTCGTGGACTTGCAGAGGATGCAAGCGATGACGAAAAGAAGGCAGCAAAGGCTGCCGTAAAGGAAAGCCAGAAAGAATTCGTCAAGACACTCGCATCATACGCTGATTGTTATATCAACGACGCTTTCGGAACCGCACACCGTGCGCATGCTTCTACCGCACTCATCGCCAAGTACTTCCCTAACGACAAGATGTTCGGATACCTCATGGAGGGAGAAATCAAGGCCATTGACAATGTACTCAAAAATGCTCAGCGTCCTTTCACCGCCATTATCGGAGGTTCAAAGGTATCTTCAAAGCTCGCAGTTCTTGAGAATCTCCTTGACAAGGTAGACAACCTCATCATCGGTGGCGGTATGGGCTACACCTTCATCAAGGCACAGGGCGGAAAGATCGGCAAGTCTCTTCACGAAGACGAACTCATCCCTCAGGCCCTCGAAATCCTCGCAAAGGCAAAGGAGAAAGGCGTCAACATCTACCTCTCCACCGAGACCGTAGTTGCTGATGACTTCAGCAATGAGGCCAACACCAAGTCAGTTCCATCTCACGATATCCCTGACGGATGGGAAGGAATGGACGCTGGCGCAGGCTCACTTGCCACATGGAAGAAAGTTATTCTCAGTTCCAAGACTATCCTTTGGAATGGTCCTGTAGGCGTATTCGAAATGCCTACATTCGCTAAGGGAACCCTCCAGATTGCTGAAGACCTTGCAGAAGCTACTGCAGCCGGAGCATACACACTTGTCGGCGGAGGAGATTCAGTAGCAGCGGTTACCCAGATGGGATATGCCAACAAAGTAAGTTATGTATCCACTGGTGGTGGCGCTATGCTTGAGGCTCTTGAAGGAAAGGAACTTCCTGGCATCGCCGCTATCCGCGAATAATCGGAAAGCACAATACAAAAATCAGGCTGACCCTCTTCACAAAGGACCAGCCTGATTTTTATTTGTTTTCAGCCTATTCGGCACCAATCATTCCACTGAACTTCTTCGTCAGAGTCGAAGCCATATCCGCATCTCCTCCTCTTTTCAACTCATCTGCAAGGGCATAGATATAATAACCGGCAGTCTCAAATTCATCGCGTCCCCAATCATAGAAATCGAAGTAGAAGGATGCCGTATGAAGGAGTTCGCCTGAGAACTCGTCAGCCAACTGACGCGCCTTCTGAGGAAGTCCGAGTTGATAATAATCCTTCACCATCTCTATGACCATATAGTCATTGCCAGGGAATCCAATAGGAATGGTCTCAATAGGATATCGATGCATAACTTCGCCGCACTTATCAAGCATTTCCACTGCCCTATCATTCTGGCCGGCCTTCATAAAAGCTTCAGCAGCGCATACAAACATATTCCTATATGACAAGACTCCAAGGAAAGTGTAATAGTTCTGATAGTCAACAAAGTAATTATCGGCGCTGACAGCATCCCAATGGAATGTACTTGTCATCAATTCATAAAGTTTGTCCGGCTCTATAAATCCGGCTGCGGTACTGGTAGTCTTATTTTTAATAGGAACTATCTTATATGAGAATCCCTGATACTCAAGGTACTCTTTGATGCCTATATTCAGGTCGCCACCCATACTGAGCACGTTAATTGGACGATCCCACTGATAATTAGAGAGAAGATCAAGCAAGAAGAGTTCCGGCTTGGTAATATAATCCTTATCCTTGGAAATATTCAGCACTATTGAGTCAGGAATCTGATCGGCAAATTCAGCAGACAAGATTCCGCTCTTGATGACATTCTCCTTATTGACTGGAACCGAAATCTTTCTAGAAGCAATGTAATCCACTTTTCGACCGCTTGTCATCGGCGCCTTAACCTGAGGATGCTTAAAGAGAGTCATAACATCCCTAATATCCATCACTTCTTCTCGCACATCGAAGATAGGAATCATCTCATTGGTTCCATAGAGATATTGATCCTGTCCAACGCCGAGAGGCAGAGGTGCAGACTCGTTAACAGCCCATTTCATCTGGTCTATATGCCAGTCAGTACCAAGCAAGGACGTATTGGCTATCCTAACATCTGGACGAACATTCTCTACCTCCTGCGCATACCATGTAGGGAAAGTATCATTATCGCCATGAGTGATAAGAATACCATTCCGGCCCACAGACTCGAGGTAGTTATAAGCCATCTCCACTGCAGTGGTCCTATTTGATCGGTCGTGGTCATCCCAATTCTGAGCACCCATGAGAGTAGGAACCCCAAGACAAAGAAGTGAAGTGGCACAAGCCGTCAGCACCTGTGCACGTCCCTTAGTGAGTCTATCGATCAGCGAGAACAAGAAAGCCACTCCAAGTCCTATCCACACACTAAAGAAATAGAAGGAGCCAGCATAAGCATAGTCACGCTCTCGAACCTGATAAGGAGGCTGGTTGAGGTAAAGCACGATGGCAATGCCTGTCATGAAGAACATTAGGAAATTGAGCCATGTCCCACGTTTATCCCTATCATATTGGAAGAAAAGGCCAAGAAGTCCAAGCAAAAGAGGCAGGAAGAAATAGTGGTTTTTCCCCTTATCCTGCGCAAGGACAGCGGGAGCATCGCTTTGGTCACCGAGCCTAAAATTATCAATAAACTTTATGCCGCTCTCCCAGTTGCCATGGAAGACATTACCTGGGGTAGGAGAATATATCTGATTCTGTCTTCCGACAAAATTCCACATGAAGTAACGCCAATACATCCAGCCGAGCTGATAGTCAAAGAAGAACCGCAGATTGGTACCCATCGTAGGTTTCTTATGAGTAGACCCAGAGACCTTAGTACCTTTCCCGTCCATATATGACTCGTAGAATTCCTCATAGCGACCGTCAGGACTTGAAGCCCACATCCTCGGGAAAAGCATCTTACCCTCTGGAAGGAACTTGGCATCCACTGGAGAGTCTACCTTCTTGTACTTTCCATCAAGTGGTGCCCAATACTGCTTGGTCTCCAGCTCATAAGGAGCATCAAAATATTGTCCATACAGAAGAGGCGTGGAGCCGTACTGCTCTCTGGAGAGATACCTCACAAGGGTAAAAGGATTATCGGGCTGATATTCGTTGGTCGGTGTCTTGGCGCACGAGCGGATGATATCTACGCTGAACACGGAGAATCCGATCACAATAGTGGTAAGGCAAAGAAGCGCCGTATTCAGCACTGCTTTTCCTTTCTTCAGAGAAACAAACAGTCCCCAGAAACAGAGTCCGAGGAAGAGGACCATGAAGAACACTGCTCCACTATTATATGGAAAACCAAGGACATTCACAAAGAACAGATCAAAATAAGCTGCAAGCTTCGGAAGATATGGGATTATCACGAAGAAAATCAAGGCAAGCAGAGCAACGCCCACCAGGAAAATCTTGCACAACTCCCAGAAAGTAAACGGTCTGTCCTCCCTCCTGCGATAGTAGAACATGAACACCAATGCTGGCACCATCAGCAGGTTGAGCAGATGCACACCTATACTAAGTCCAAGAATAAAGGCGATAAACACTATCCATTTATCCGCATGCGGGTTATCGGCTCTATCATACCACACTGTCATGCACCAGAACACGACAGCAGTGAAAAGCGAAGACATGGCATATACCTCTGCCTCCACGGCGGAGAACCAGAATGTATCCGAGAAGCAGTACGCAAGAGCTCCAACTAGTCCGGAGCCCATTATCGCCACTGCCTGACCTACCGTATAAGTACCGTCAGCAGAAGTCTTGAATAGTCGCTTGGCAAACCATACGATTGTCAAATACAGGAAGAAAATAGTCAAAGCGGAGCATAACGCACTCATTGAATTAATAAGAGCGGCCGCGTGCATATTATCTCCAAACAGCGTAAAGAAACGCGCAATCAACTGGAACATAGGGTTTCCTGGAGGATGCCCAACTTCCAGTTTATACGACGAAGCGATAAACTCCCCGCAGTCCCAGAACGATGCGGACGCTTCGATTGTCAACAAATAGGTCACAGCTGAAACCACAAAGGCCAACATAGCGCAAAGTCTGTGATACAGCGTGAATTTTTTATTATCCATATTGTACTCTTTTCGTAAGTGCCAAAACACAAAGATACATCCAAAATCCGTATCTTTGCAAAAATTATGCTTTAATGATGGATTGGAAGAAAAGGCTTGGGGTAGTGTATTCCACAAACCCCGATTTCAAATATCAGACAGAAGAGGTTACCGAGGAAACGACGCTTCCTCCTTCGCGTCAGAGGCTCATAGTCAAGATAGACCGCAGGCAACGCGCCGGGAAGCAGGTGACCCTTGTCGAAGGTTTTGTAGGGAGCAGCGAAGACCTTTCCGCCCTTGCTAAGACACTCAAGACGAAATGCGGAGTCGGAGGAACAGCCAAGGACGGAGAGATCACCATTCAAGGTGACCTCAGAGATAAAGTCACAGAACTGCTTACTTCCATGGGATACAACACCAAAAGAGGAAACTAATGGAAACCGCCACATCTATGCCGATGTGGGGAGACATTTTGACCAACAAAATTCTCGCTACTGCATCCGTAATCCTATTTCTCCTATACCTCGGAGATCTTTTCAAACTCATGCCGCCCATGATATATAGCATGGGAAGACCGCGAGGAATATCCACCTTCGAGCACAATGTCAGCATTGCACGCATCCGCAACCGCATTGCCATCATCTGCATCCTTCCGTTTTGCCTGATAGCGGACAGATTCTCGCTATACGAACCAACATTTTTCAGAAGCATTCCACCCCAGTGGTCTGCAGTAGCCACCACAGGAGCGCTCATAGCATACTTATCACTCCGTCAGATCCTTAATCTGGCCATTTCTCCGAGACTTCTCGGAAGAGACAACGCAATAGCAGCCAAAAGAAGTTTATACTCGTTTTTCATCCTTCTCTGCTTCGTAATGATACTCACTACAGGAGCGGTTATATTCTTCAAGGCTGACGGCTCCGTTTCAAGAGTTGTATTTTATTCTGAAATTGCCCTATTCTTTCTATGTTCCATGGTGAAGACCACGCAGTTTTTAAGAAACGTCTGTTCGAAATTGCACACTTTTTTGTATCTTTGCACCCTTGAAATCGTGCCGGCTGCTGTTTTGGTGCTGAGCACTTTAGTGTAATTGAAGGTTAAAATGAAGATTCTCATATCACAACAGACTCCGACGAATCTCGCCTCTTATGAGTCGCTCCAGAGCAAATTCGGCGCAGATGTGGAGTTTCATCCTTTTTTCATAATGGAGCCGCTTTCTGCCAAGGAATTCAGAGCAGAGAAAATCAATCTCCCTGACTATACAGCAGTAGTATTCTCCTCAAGACTTGCAATTGACGCATATTTCAAGATCTGCGAAGAAATGCGGTTCAAGGTTCCAGAGACGATGAAATATTTCTGTTCCACTGAAGCTGTGGCTATGTATCTCCAGAAGCACATTGTATACCGCAAGCGTAAAATATTCTACGGAACTGGCACCCCGGAATCCATTGTAGGTCTTGTGAGCCAGAAGCATAAAGGCGAGAAATTCCTCATCACTTCCGCACAAGGATCCAATATCACGCCGCTGACAACTCTTTTTGATAAGGCGAAGCTTGACTACGCCACCTGCACCCTCGTTAAAGGAGTATCCCAGGATCTCCATTCTCTGGATCTTCACTCCTTCGATATCGTGGTACTCTACAACCCTTCTGACGTGGTCTCACTCAAGGAGAATTTTCCGGATTTCCAGCAGGAGAACATCAAATTCGTTTCATTCGGCAAGTCTATAGTCAAGGCAATGGAAGATGCTGGTCTAGACATAGCATTCAAGGCACCGACCCCAGAAGCACCATCAGTCGGTAAAGCCATCGAACTGTACCTCAGCAATTCCAAATAAGATGTCCGAGCCCGCCAACACTTTCTCCAAAGAGGAGAGGCTGTGTGGGAAGATATCCGTCTCCGCACTCATCAATGACGGACGATGGGGAACGACCGCCCATTTCCGCTATTGCTGGAAGAAAAGCCGCGAAGATGGGCTAAACCGCATAATAGCATCAGTTCCAAAAAAATATTTCAAACGCGCCGTCAAAAGAAATCTTCTGAAGAGACGCATTCGCGAAGCGTACCGTACACACAAAATAGCACCGATGGGAGTGGACGTAATGTTCTCATATTCCAACAAGGAAATAGCAGACTACGGCGTGATTTGCTCCGAAGTAGATACGATACTCGCCCGGATATCAAAAGCCAACTCCCAGCCGCAATGAATCAAGGGCACAGCATCACAAAAGCAGAGACTGCGGGGCATCATGGCCTTCGTAGGCTATTCAAAAGAGTGCTATCTGCCCCCTTTATACTTCTCATTAGGTTTTACCAGATCTGCATCTCCCCGCTCAAGCCACCTACCTGCCGCTTTACCCCTACCTGCTCTCAATATGCACTAGAGGCTTTCCGCAAATATGGTCCCTTCAAGGGATTCTTTCTCAGCTTGAAACGAATTCTTCGCTGCCATCCGTGGGGCGGAAGCGGATATGACCCTGTCCCATAGCAGAAAAGCCCTACAACGCACCAAGCAGAAGCGTCCACACAAGGAATCTCAAAGCTTTTCCCACAAGCAACAGAAAAATAGTCGGAAGCGGCCTGGTACGATAGAACCCAAGCGCAATCACGAGCACATCACCTATGAAAGGCACCCAGGCTATAAGGGCGAGCCACACTCCGTATTTATCTACCTTTTCTTTTTGAGAAAGAAGAGTCTCACGCTTGACCTTGAACCACTTCTCAATCCACTCCCACTTGCCAAGCCTTCCCATGTAATAGGTCACCACGCTGCCAAGCCAATTGCCAATGGTAGCAACCACGAAGCACTCTACCGGGCGCTTCATGGCGGCAAGTACCGCTATATATAAAGCATCCGAACTAAAAGGAACTACAGTCGCGGCTAGAAGATTACCGAGGAAAAGTCCAAGGAGTCCCCAGTTCTCAAGACCAAGCATTACGAGTCAAGCTTGAGCACAGCCATAAAGGCGCTCTGCGGCACCTGCACTGTACCTATCTGACGCATACGTTTCTTTCCTTCCTTCTGTTTCTCAAGAAGTTTGCGTTTACGAGAAACATCCCCTCCATAGCACTTAGCCGTCACGTCCTTACGCACCTGCTTGACGGTCTCACGAGCAATTATCTTACCCCCTATAGCAGCCTGGATAGGAATATCAAACTGCTGTCTTGGGATCAAGTCCTTAAGTTTCACACACATCTTGCGCCCGAAATCATAAGCATTATCCTCATGAATAAGCGTTGAAAGCGCATCAGCAGGCTCACCGTTCAGTAGAATATCAAGTTTGACAAGCCGCGCCGGACGGAAATCCTTGACATGATAGTCAAACGAAGCATAGCCCTTCGAAATAGTCTTGAGCTTGTCGTAGAAGTCGAATACAATCTCTGAAAGAGGCATATCATAAGTCAGTTCCACGCGATCGGCCGTAATATAATGCTGTCCTATGAGCGTGCCTCTCCTATCAAGACAGAGTTTCATGATAGGTCCGAAGAACTCAGACTTGGAAATGATCTGCGCCCTGATATAAGGTTCCTCAATATGGTCAATCATAGTTGCCGGAGGAAGCCCGGAAGGATTATGCACATCCACAACTTCTCCTTGCGTCGTGTACACCTTGTAAGACACATTGGGCACCGTAGTAACCACATCCATATCGAACTCCCGGAAAAGCCTCTCTTGAACAATCTCCAGATGCAGCAGTCCAAGGAATCCGCAGCGGAATCCAGAGCCGAGTGCCAACGAACTCTCTGGCTCATACACAAAAGAAGCATCATTGAGCTGGAACTTCTCAAGCACGGTGCGGAGCTCCTCAAACTTGTCGGCCTGCACAGGATACATACCAGCGAACACCATAGGCTTAACCTCTTCAAATCCAGCGATGGCCTCACTGCAAGGGTTGGATACCTGCGTAATAGTATCACCCACCTTAACTTCAGCAGCACTCTTGATACCGGTGATGACATACCCCACGTCCCCGCAACCGATTACATCCGCCGGAATGAGTTTCATCTTCAAATGGCCCACTTCCTCCACTTCGTATTCCATACCAGTGGCAAAGAACTTGACTTTGTCTCCTTTGCGGATAGAGCCGTTCTTAATCTTGAAATACGCAACAACCCCTCGGAAAGAATTGAATACAGAGTCAAAAATCAAAGCCTGAAGCGGGGCCTGAGGGTCGCCTTGCGGTGCAGGGATTCTCTCCACGATGGCGTCCAGAATAGGAGCAACACCCTCACCCGTACGCGCAGATACTTTAAACACATCCTCAGGATCACATCCTATAAGCTCGCATATCTCATCAGTAACCACCTCGACCTGAGCTGACTCCATATCAATCTTATTCAGCACTGGAATAATCTCCAGGCCATGGTCAATGGCCATGTAAAGATTGGAAATTGTCTGCGCCTGCACACCCTGGGAAGCATCCACTACAAGAAGGGCCCCTTCACATGACGCTATGGAGCGGGAAACTTCGTATGAGAAATCGACGTGTCCCGGAGTGTCAATAAGGTTAAGTTTATAGTCCTCTCCCTTATACCTATGAATCATCTGAATGGCGTGGCTCTTGATGGTTATACCCTTCTCTTTCTCCAACTCCATATCATCAAGCACCTGTGCCGACATATCTCTCGCACCAAGCGTGCTAGTAAGTTCTATAAGCCTATCAGCAAGAGTGCTCTTGCCGTGATCAATATGCGCTATGATGCAAAAATTGCGAATGCTTCTCATTTCCATAATCATTCACAAATATAACGCATTTTTTTGCTATATTTGCACACTATGTCAGTACATAAATTATAACCAAACATATATGGCAACAATAGAAGATCTCAAAAAGATTTCCTCACAGGTCCGTAGGGACATCGTCAGGATGGTTACTATAGCCAAATCCGGACACCCGGGCGGATCTTTGGGCATCACAGATGTGATGACAGCGCTTTATTTCAACGAGATGAAGCACGACCCAGCCACCTGGACCCGTAGTGGAAAAGGACAGGATGTATTCATCATTTCAGCTGGGCACCTCGCCCCTGTTTATTATTCAGTACTCGCCCGTTCAGGCTATTTCCCTGTAAGTGAGCTCGCTACTCTCCGTAAGTTCGGCAGCCGCCTTCAAGGACATCCATGCGTGACTGATGGACTTCCAGGAGTATTCAAGCCATCAGGCTCACTCGGGCAGGGTCTTTCAGTAGCTGCTGGCATCGCTCTCGGCAAGAAACTCGACGGAGACGAAAACCGCGTTTTCTGTCTCTGTGGAGATGGAGAAAGTGAGGAAGGCCAGATCTGGGAAGCTGGAATGTGGGCTGTTCACCACAAAGTGGACAACCTCGTGGCATTCACTGACTGGAATGGACAGCAGATTGACGGTCCTACCACCACTATCACAGGAATCGAAGACCTCAGCGAGAAATGGGGTGCATTCGGATGGGACGTCATCATTGCAGACGGCCACGACTACGAGAGCATCCTTAACGCATTTACTATGGCACACAAAGCCAACGGCAAGCCAAAGATGATCCTTTTCAAGACCGAAATGGGACATGGAGTGGATTTCATGGCAGGCACACACGAGTGGCACGGCAAAGCTCCATCTGCAGAGCAGTGCGAAGCAGCCATGAAGCAGTTACCTGAAACTTTAGGAGATTTTTAGTATGAAGAAGTATATTGACACAGGCAAAGTCGACACCCGTAGCGGTTTCGGTGAAGGTCTTGCCATAGCAGGACGCGAAGACGAGAGAGTACTCGCCCTCACGGCAGACCTCAAGGGTTCCCTCAAAATGGGAGCTTTTGCAAAGGCATTCCCTGAAAGATTTATCCAGTGCGGTATCGCTGAGGCCAATATGGTCGGAGTAGCTGCCGGACTCGCCATTACCGGGAAAGTCCCATTTATCGGTTCTTTCGCAGAGTTCGTGACTGGTCGTGTATATGACCAGCTTCGTCAGGAAGTGGCTTATGGTCACACCAATGTGAAGATTGCTTCTTCACACGCTGGTATCACACTCGGAGAAGACGGTGCCACCCACCAGACCATGGAGGATGTGGCTTTAATGCGTGCTCTTCCGGGAATGGTAGTCATCGTCCCATGTGACTACAACCAGACCAAGAATGCTACCATCGCAGCAGCCAAATATGTAGGCCCTGTATATCTGCGTTTCGGACGCCCTTCAGTACCTAATTTTACTCCTGCAGACGAACCGTTTGAAATTGGTAAGATATACAACCTCAACGAGGGAAAGGATGTTACCATCATCACCAACGGACATCTCGTATGGCCAGCTCTTGAGGCAGCAGAAGCTCTCGAGGCAGAAGGCATCAGCGCTGAAGTCCTCAACGTAGCTACCGTCAAGCCTCTTGACGAAAAGGCTCTTCTCGAGTCTGTAGGTAAGACAGGATGCGCAGTTGTAGCTGAGGAGCACAACATGACAGGTGGTCTTGGAGAAGCAGTCGCAGGCGTACTCGCCGCCAATGCTCCAGCTCCGCTTGAGTTTGTAAACGGAAAGGATCGTTTCGGTCAGTCAGGTACTCCGGCTGAGCTTCTCAAGGCCTATGGACTTGACGCTCCGCATATTGCAGAGGCAGCCAAGAAGGCTATCGCACGCAAGAAATAATTTCTTGATACATACCCAAAAGAGCGACCATCACTGGTCGCTCTTTTTTATTCTATGAACAATCTCACTACTCCCTAAAGCCGGCGACATCCGCCATGCTCGTAGGAATAATCTCGTAAAGATCACCGAATATTTCCATAACCCCGGACAAATCCGCTGTCTTATGGGCTATCTTCTCATCTTTATAGACAGCATACTTGGTAACGTATGACGCTACAATTCCGCCTTTCGCTCCAGTGAATTTGGTTGTTGTGCTCTTTCCTCCCACACACCATGTGGAAGCAGTATCAGGAGCGGTGAGGTTCTTTACCGTAACATATTGCCCGAGATAGTCTGCACACTGCGAGTCATCAATCACCGGCACTACAATATCCGCTTTCTTGTCAGTCTTGTATATTGTAGCCTTCCTAATCTGAGGCAATCCTTTATTTAGGTCGTATGTGGCACGCTGAAGCCCTACGATAACCTTAGTTCCGACAGGAAGAGTCTCCTCAGTAAAGTCCTCATCCTTGACGATAATGCCAGAGTGCGCCTCTCCCGTATTGTCCACAATGGATATTACCTGGTAGAGCGCGCCGCTTTCATTGTTCGCAGCCACATATCCCACGACAGCCACAAGATCTTTCAATGATGCCCCAGACTGCATGCCGGCAAGCTTAGCATTAAGCTCCTTCACACTTATGGCCTGATCTTCAGAAGGTCTTTCTTCCTTCTCGGCAAACTCAACGGAAGTTGCCATAGTGTTGGCATATTTGGTGTCATTGCCGGACACAGCCACCAAGAAGCCTGTCACAACTACTGAAGAGCCGACATACTTGTCAATATTAAGATCTGTTACAGGATAGGCAACAGTAGCGACAACATCAGTACCATCGATTGTCACATTATAATGCGGCTGATAAATCTCATCCTTATAATAGGAAAGTACACCCGTATACTTCACGTACTTTATGGATGGAGACTTGGCATAAGCATCGAAGTCAGCAGCTTTAAACTCCACCGGAGTCGGATACGTAACAGTTCCTTCAGACACTTTCTCTATCTCAGAGCTCTCTCCGAGCTGTTTCATGCCTCCATAAACGGTGGTAGCACCCTCCACGATGACATTATATCCGACCGCCATTCCGTGTTTTTTCTTGAACACCAGGATTGTTCCCGTACCATCATCCACAAGGAATCCTTTAGTATGGATGCCCACTATCTGGCCCTGAATTTTATAAATTTCATCAATAGGAGAGTCTAGTACATCTGCAATGCTTGACATAGGAACTTCCTCCGAGCCACCGAAGACGACCTCCTGGCCACCCTCTCCAGGCACAAGAAGAACATCATCAATACGGTTCACACTGCTCATCTTAGCCACGAATTTGATATAGAGTTTGTTTGTGCCTTCAGGAAGGGTAAAGTCAGCACTAGCAAGCCTCCAATCACCTGGCACATCCTCCACATCACCAAATCCGTAATCAAGAGCCTGAGACCAGGTTTGTCCGTCAGCAGAAAGACGAACCTCGAAATCAGACTTTACAAAAGTATTGGTAGCACCCTGCGAATAACGCTGCGCACCAAAACTCAGATGCAACTTTGTGCCAGGAAGCGAGATATTCTCTATAATAAAGTAGTTTGGAGCAGTACTGAAGAAGACATTGTTTTTTCCGGATCCGTCATATAGTGAAAGCGACCCCTTGGAAGACTGGTTTGTACGAAGACTCATCTTTTGGAAGCTATATGTAACGGCGTCTGCTCCAGAGCCCTTATGACCCTTCCAACCGTCAAACTCATCAAGATATGGCCATGAACCTCCGTCCGAGCCAAATGTCTGAGAAGAGAGTTCCTTATCAAATGTATTGTAATAAATGGCCCCTTCAGGAACCTCTTCCTCATCTAGACCATTGTCTTTCACATCCACAGGAACTGTATACATGTAGGTCTTATACGATCCGAATAGCCATCCAGTAATAGTAAGGCTATGACCCTTATAATTGGTACGGAAGTCCTCTGACATAAAATCAAGACTTCCAACTACATCAGTACCATCAATCTCAAAATTGGTATAATTGCCAGAAATAAGCACAGTACCAGTATAAGTAACGTATCTTATCGAAGGAGCCGACATGTAAGCATCAATCTCCTCCACGCCAAAAGCTTCAGCCTCTGGAAGCACCACGTCAATATGCTCACCCGTCTTCTCAAGTTCACACCCCTTACCGAATTGGATAAGACCATTTCTTGCACCTGTCGCACCCTTTACATTCACAACATCGCCAATCTCAAGTCCATGCTCTTCACCCTTAAAGGCATAGATGCGATCTTCACCATCCTGCTGAAGAATCACCCCCTGCTCATTGGCTCCAGCCACTACCGCCTTAATCTCAAAAGTATCACCGACCTTGCCTTCCAGGACAGAAGCGATAGTGGTAGTTCCCCAATCAACTTTTGGCTGCGGGGTCGGCTCCGGCTCTATAGCCTGTTTGGTACAGGAGAAGCACACAGCCACTACAAGTGCGGCAAAAGCCGCTTTGAAAAAAAGATTTGAATTTTTAAATAAACCCATGATTATAACATTTGTATAAAGTTCGGAAATGACTTCTCCACACATGCTTCATCATCTATTATTATAGGCGATGATGCACCAAGAGATGCAACCTTAAGAGCCATCACCATACGATGGTCATGATATGAAGTGTATTCCCCTCCTCTAAGGAGATGGTCAGATAAGATTCTGGACGAGAGACTCTGACCAACGATGAACATATCATCCCCGTCTACGCGCGCCTCAACACCCATTTTGTTAAGAGTCTCCAATATAGCCGCAGCACGGTCAGACTCCTTGGATGAAAGCCTGCCGACTCCACTCAACTTGCTTTCCCCGGAGCAGAATGCCGCCAACACTGCAGCAATCGGGAAAAGATCCGGTGCATTATTGAGATCCTGCTCAAATGCCTCGAGAGGAGCTTTCTTCACGCACACACCACCATCTTCCAACTGGGACACCACAGCACCAGCCTCCACAAGAATATCAAGAATCGTGATATCAGCCTGCAGTGAACGAGTATCCAGTCCTTCGATACAAACAGACCCGAACACCGCCCCTGCCACCAAGAAGTTAGCAGCAGCACTCCAATCGCCTTCAATAGGGAAATCAGCCGCTTTATAATGTTGTCCCCCTTTTATCTTGAATTCTATCGCACTGCATGCAGACCAATCATTGTTCTCTAGCAGTTCTGCATCTCCCTCCATCTCACTTCTTGTAGATACCCCGAAATGCTTAAGGACATCAAGTGTGATATACATGTATGGAATACTCTTAGGGTCATTCACCACAAGTCTCGAATCCTTATCGCACAAAGGTAGAGCCATCAGCAAACCAGAGACGAGTTGGGACCCGCCGCTCCCTGGCACACTAGCATTGCCAGGAATAAGGCGTCCTCTGACTTCAGCTGGGACGAATACTTCCCTTTCCTGTCCGTCCTTACTAGTCACAAGTACACCGAAAGACGCCATAATATCGGAAGCAGACTTGAGAGGGCGTGAAAGCAAAGTGCCAGTGCCTTCGATAGTAAAATTCTTTCCATTTATAGCAGAAAGCACTGGAATACAAAGCCTTGTAAGCAGCCCGGACTCACCCGTATTCACAGAAGACAGGCCAAGATCTCTTTTCCCTGCGGAAATACCGGTAATATGCAGAGAATCACCCTTCCGTTCAACTGTAGCACCCAGAGACTGCGCAAGTGAAATAGCTGACTCCGAATCGCCACACTTACTGTAGCCGCCGAGCACAGATGTGCCTTCAGAAAGGGCAGCAGCAAGGATAGCACGCTGTGCAAAGCTCTTGGATGCGGGCATCACAAGGGAATCACGCAAATAAGGTTTCCGATCACCATATACAGCCCTACGCATAGCCGAGTGGGACAATTGCCCCGGAGCAGTAGCATCTTCCTCACAAAGAGCTGCATAGCTAAAAGGAGCACCACGCTTGAGGCACTCCACTCGGGAAGCCTCGCCATAATCTCCCATCCCGAAAGCTATCAATTTCCCCTCAAGAGAGGAGATATCCTCAAGTACGATTGAATAAAGAGACTCCACCCTCGCCGCATCCTCCGGAGAGTGGCAAGTGGTTACTATCTTGGCTATATCAGCCCCATAACGGAAACATCTGGCAAGAGCCATCTGCAGCACTTCGTCAGTAGGGGTTTCATCAAAATTGTGATACGAACGGATGATTTCAGTGCCCTGTTCTCTACAGAGATGCTGGAAGTTCTTGCTCATCTGTGCAGGAGCTTCAATCTCCAAATCAGCAAATCTAGCACCCGATTCTATAGCAAGCCGGAGCTTTTTCTCTGCCGTACGTGCCGAACCGCAGACATCTATCCGACAGGTAGCAACAAGCGGAGTATCGCTATTGGCAAATATATCTTCTATCTCATCGTCTGAAAGAGGACACAAATCAAGTCTGATTTCAGCCATTTCTGTGTCAGGAGAGGAAAGAATGTCAAGAATCTCCTCGTATCCCCTATTCTGAATACTTGTGCAGATCATCTAAATCTTTTATTAAAACGTTTCCTATTGAGTGTATCAGTACGAAATGTATCTTCCCGTTTTCCACTTTCTTGTCCTTCCATAGAGCTTCTTCAAGTAGTCCTTCAGGGCAAGGGAATTCTACCGGAAGACGACAAGAAGTAAAATCCGAAGCAAGCCTATCTGCGAGCCCACACTCAGCTATCCCAATAGACTCTGAAATACGGGCAGCCTTGACAATACCTACAGCCACAGCCTCTCCGTGTGTCATTGGCATTTCTGTCTGATGAGAATGCTGATACCACTCTATTGCATGAGCGTAAGTATGACCAAGATTCAGAAGGCGTCTGTCTCCATGTTCGTAAGGGTCACGCTCAACTATCCTACGCTTGACGTCCGCTGCAGCCTCCACAAGAGGACCAAGAGCCTCAATATCAGGGCTATCCGCAGAAAGGATAGACACTGCCTTGGAGTAGTTGTCTTCCATATTGTCTATAATGAATGACTTTAGGAGTTCGGCCGCCCCAGAGCGCAGTTCTCTTTCGGGAAGGGTTTTGAGAGACAAAGGCAATATCCTCGTCTGCTCCGGAAAATTGATTACGCCAAGAATGTTCTTGTATGCATCCAGGTTAACGCCTGTCTTACCACCTATTCCGGCGTCTACCTGACTAAGCAGAGTCGTGGGATAATTTACATAGCGAACCCCGCGTTTATATATGCTCGCCGCGAATCCAACCATATCCGTAGTCACACCTCCTCCAATAGCATACAGAAGGGCATTACGATCAGCGCCCTGTTCCAGCAGCCACCGACATATCATCAGCACGCTGTCCATATTCTTATGGGATTCATCCGCAACAATAGACAATATCGGACGCCCTTCCGCTATCTCTTCCGCAAGGGCCCGAACGTTACGGTCGCATACGACAAACACGTTTTTATCCATATCGCAGACGAAGATAGTGCAAAAATTTGATATATCCCGATTTTTCCATACCTTTGCATTCCAATGCACTTTGCCCGAGTGGCGGAATTGGTAGACGCGATGGACTCAAAATCCATTATCCCTTAAAGATGTGCCGGTTCGAGTCCGGCCCCGGGCACTCAGATTCACAAAAAGAGACTGGTTCAATTTGACATGAACCAGTCTCTTTTTATAGTATAAATAGTCCTATTCTGGACAAGTGAACACTTTGGTAAAGATCTTGGTAGATTTATCCCCATCCATACCGAAAGCGTACGCTACATATCGCTCACCAGCGTGAAGCGACTCGGTGGTCATCTTCGCAGTGCCCATAGTCATCTTATACTGCATCATAGAGCTGTAACGATACATCATCTCAGCATAGAACGCATCTTCAGTTTCAAACTGAGAATAGTCTTCATACGTAATGAGATCGTAGAAGTAAGCCTCCATCTTAGATGGTTTATAAGCAATCTCTACTACACCATCCTTTGATGTAACGTCAAAGTCAATAGTCATGTCAGAAGGCTTTCCAAGAGCAGTAGTAGTAACAAAGCTCTGCGAAACTGGAGTAACACGATAGCCATTGTCATCAATACCAAATGCGCAAACTATCTGCTTAGTAGATGAGTCAAGCACATAAGAAGCCTGGAGTTGATAAGATGAAAGCAGTTGAGTTCCGGTATGTGTCATTGTATTACCATTCCACCATCCCTCATCAAGCATCTCATTGAATGTGTCTATAACTACCTCAGTCATTTCATCCACGCTATTGTATTTTTCTGCTGTCTCTGCCGGCAACGTATACGCCACCCATTTCACATTTGAAGAAGGTGTGATCTGTGCTGCAAAAGTAGTTGCACGAACATCCTGGAAGCTGAAAGTAAAATCACAATCCTGCCGGCTAATGGTCTTGGCCGTAAACTCGTAGGACATAGCCTCTGTCGTTGCTGAACCACTGATATCAGCCCCAAAAGCATAAGCGACATATTGCTCTCCATCTACAAGGTTAGAATAATTCATATAGCGATTGTGATAGCCAACATAGTCACGCCATGTTCCACCTTGAGTTGCCATGAGTTCTTTGAGACTTTCAATTATAGCCTTGGCCTTATCTCCTTCAATGGCGTCATAGTCAGATTTCGGGCAGACTCCCCAGATGTATGAAACCTGTAAGTCACTCGGATATACATTGATGCGTCCGAAGTCAATTCCAGGACGATACTTAAATGTGAATGTACAATTCTGCGGCTCTGGAGCTATTGTTTTGAATTCTACATGAAAAACATGAGGCGATGTCGTAGAGCCGTCCACATTGAGTCCATAAGCATAGAACACATAGTCGTGCTCTGGTTTGGAGAGTTGAATCTCATAATCAACCATCGGACCTTTGCGAAGGAATTTTGCCCAAGACGGATTATTCGGATCATGTTCGCCTTCGTCCTCAAAAGAGTCTCCCCATGACTTAAAATACTCCAAGTCACTTGCTACCAAGTCTTCTTCACTCTTATACTTATCAAAATCAGACTTATCGGCAGCCATTCCAACATAAGTAGCCTCTGGATCTGAAGGGATGCAATCCAGTGTAACTGTCCTTGAGGTAATCTTCTTAATGGTAATCTCAAATGTGAGAGTCTTAGGGGCAACGGCCTTAGGTGACTGAACGACATTTATCTTAACATTCACAGCCCCCTCATAAGAGAGAAGGACCTCTGTAGATCTCGCAACGTCACCCTCATTGCAAGCAGCCTTGAACCTAACCACATCAGACTCCACACCCAACACATCAAGCCAATCTGCCTTGGTAAATGCCTCAAGAGAAACATCCTCTACGGCATTATCAACACCAAACTTTATCGTAAACTCCTGCTCTTCATCAGAAAGGCTGACTGAGGTCTGCTCAACCTCAATCAGCGGAACTTTCTTTTCTTCCTGCGCTGGCTTTGTGCAGGCAAAACCAAATATCAGCAATGATGCTAGCGCAGAAAAACTTAATAACTTTCTAAGATTCATAATTTATTCAAATTACTCAGCATACTGCTGCTTTACAGTAATAGCAGCCTGATATGCATCTGCATAAGTGAGATTTATGGAACCCTGCCTATAATCTGACCAACCCTTTTTGTCCTCATTTTTAGGAACATCAAAAGAGATGGTCTGCTTCTCGGTATCGACAGTAAGATTCTGAATAAACTCTGCGCCCCACCCGAGCGAATATTTAATCTCCTCGCCCTCTTTTGGATTCTCAATGCTATAGTTGAGTGTATATGAACCACCATCAACAGGCACGATATCAGTGAATGCATCTACCGCTATGACCGAACGGGCAGCCGCAGTAAAAGGAACACGTGTAACCTTAGGGGAAGTCATATTACCTTCAAGGTCAAGACCAAAAGCGATGAAATAATAATCTTTCACATAATCAGAGATACTATTGTCTGTGATCTCAACAGTTCCTTTCCACACATCTCCCTCATAGTATCCTCCCCATGAGTCTTCAACCCACTTCTTCTCGTCAATGGTACCAGGATTGCCATACCAATCTTCAGCGGTAAACTTCTCAACATAAGAAGCCACGATCTCCGCATCGGTCATACCATCGGCACGCTCCTTGTTCATAGTATCCGCCACGTATGTATAATTCGGATCTGAAGGAGAAACCTCAAAGACGACCTTATTAGCCCAGAGAGTCTTGACACTAAAATTGAAAGTGAGAGCAGAAGCCTGAGATACAGTAACTGTAGCGGGTTCAGAATTACCACAAGTCAGTACAATATCAGCAGAACGTGATTCCTCGACATTGTTTGCAGCTACAACAAAAGTAACAACATCAGCCTCTGACTTAACCTCTGAAATCCAATCAGCGTCTGTAACAGCTTCAACAACAGTCCCCTCTGCAGCATTTGTAACAGAATACTTAATCTGGCCCTGACCACCTCCAAGAGGGAAAGAAACAACTGACTCAGGATCCACCGTGATAACGGGAACAGGGGCATCCTTCTTGCACCCTGCAAGGCAGGCAACAACTACTAAAGCTGCACCTGCAGATAAAGATTTACGCATTTTTATAAAATATAATACACTTATACTAACCAACCGCGTATAAAGGTAAATAAATATTTTTAATAAAACAATTACAAACGTTACAACATCCACAAATTTCACTTCAATGGGCTTTAAATTCTAGGCAAGACAATAGTAGTGGGCATAAAAAATGGGTCTGGCCAGAATTGGTCAGACCCATTTGAATAACCTTGAGAATATTACTCTGCTGCAGGTGTCTCTGCAGGTGCAGCCGTTTCAGCAGCAGGAACTGCCTCCGCCTTCTTGGCACGACTACGACGAGTGGTCTTCTTAGTTGCTTTCTCAGTAGATGCGAGAGCTGCCTCGTTGAAATCAACGAACTCAATAAGAGCCATTTCAGCAGCATCTCCCTGACGGAAGCCGACATGGAGGATACGGGTATATCCACCTGGACGCTCAGCCACCTTAGGGGCGATAGTACGGAAAAGCTCGGTAACAGCCTCTTTATTCTTGAGGTAGCTGAATACTACACGACGGTTGTGTGTCGTGTCATCCTTAGACTTGGTAACGAGTGGCTCTACATAGCTTCTGAGCGCTTTGGCCTTTGCCACAGTAGTGGTAATTCTCTTATGAAGGATAAGAGAGGTGGCCATGTTGGAAAGAAGGGCCTTGCGATGACCACTCTTACGTCCAAGATGATTGATAGCTTTATTGTGTCTCATCTTTATACGTTCTTTTTAACAACAGTGATATTATACTTGGAAACATCCATTCCGAATGACAACTTCATCTTGTCCACAAGTACCTCGATTTCATTGAGGGACTTGCGACCGAAGTTGCGGAACTTCATCAACTCCGCACGAGTGTAGACGACAAGGTCAGCAAACGTGTCGATATCAGCAGCCTTGAGGCAGTTGAAAGCACGTACTGAAAGTCCCATGTCAGAAAGTTTCGTGAGAAGAAGATGACGTGTACGGAGTGACTCCTCGTCAAGTTCCTTAGTCTCAGGCTCAAGAGCATTCTCCACAGACATCTTCTTGTCGTCAGTAAACAACCTGAAGTGATAGATGAGAATGTTGGCAGCCTCATGAAGTGCGGAACTTGGGCTGATGGAGCCGTCTGTTTCAATTTCGAGGGTAAGCTTGTCGTAATCAGTTCTCTGCTCTACACGATAGTTCTCCACAGACCAGTTCACCTTACGAATCGGAGTATAAATCGCGTCGATAGGAATGGTTCCAATAGGAGTATTCTCGTCTCTGAGTTCTTCTGCAGGAACGAAACCGCGTCCCTTGGTAATGGTGATTGCGATTTCGAGCTTTACAGAAGGCTCAAGAGTGCAGATATGCTGATCAGGATTCAACACCATAAAAGAAGACAATCCTTTGGAGATATCTTCTGCCGTGAACTCCTGCTTGCCGCTGATGACGATATTTGCTGTCTCAGTATCTACAGACTCTACCATGCGGCGGAAACGAACTTCCTTAAGATTGAGGATGATATCCTGCATTCCCTCGATAACGCCCGGGATGGTAGCGAACTCCTGATCAACTCCGGAGATCTTTATCTGACTGATAGCAAAACCCTCCAAAGAAGCAAGCAAGATGCGACGAAGAGCGTTACCGATAGTCTGACCATATCCCGGCTCAAGAGGACGGAATTCAAAGCGGCCGTAAGAATCGGTGCTTTCGAGCATAATGACCTTGTCAGGTTTCTGAAATGCTAAGATTGCCATATTATACTGGTGTTAAATTTTACTTAGAGTAGAGGTCGACGATAAGCTGCTCGTTGATGTTCTCAGGAATCTCAGTTCTGGTCGGAACATTGAGGAACTTTCCTACGAGAGTCTTAGTATCGAAGTCAATCCATGAATACTTAGTAACTGATGCTACGCTGTTCTGGATAACTTCAAGGCTCTTGGACCTTTCCCTTACTGCGATAGTGTCACCAGCCTTAACCTGTGTGGAAGGGATGCTGCACACAACTCCATTGAGAGTAATGTGGTTGTGTGAAACAAGCTGACGGGCAGCAGCACGAGTAGGGGCAATGCCCATACGGTAAACGATGTTGTCAAGACGAGACTCGAGGAGCATAATGAGGTTCTCACCTTTCTGACCCTCAAGACGGCAAGCTTTAGCATAAGTATTGTGGAACTGACGCTCAAGAACGCCGTACATATACTTAACCTTCTGCTTCTCCTTTAGCTGCATGGCATAGTCCTTAGACTTCTTGCGCTTTGCAGCAAGACCATGCTGTCCTGGAGGGAAATTTCTCTTCTCAAAATACTTGTCTGATCCGAAAATAGGCTCGCCGAACTTACGGGCGATTTTGGTGCTTGGACCTGTATATCTTGCCATAGTAATCTAAAATTAAAATTAAACTTTACGACGGCCTTTCGGTCTACATCCATTATGAGGCATTGGGGTCACATCAATAATCTCTGAGACGATAATACCTGCATTGTTGATAGTACGGATAGCGGACTCACGACCAGCACCCGGACCTTTTACATAACACTTTACTCTACGAAGACCAGCATCAAAAGCGGTCTTGGCAGCATCCTCAGCGGCTACCTGCGCTGCATAAGGTGTGTTCTTCTTAGAGCCTCTGAAACCACTCTTACCTGCAGAGCCCCAACTGATAACCTGGCCCTGGGCATTGGTGAGAGACACGATAACATTGTTGAAGGTTGATGAAATATGAGCCTCGCCATAAGCTTCAACCTTGACAACTCTCTTCGATGTTGTAGTTTTCTTTGCCATAATTCATCAATTTTTACTTGGTCGCCTTCTTCTTGTTGGCAACAGTCTTCTTACGACCCTTGCGAGTACGTGCGTTGTTCTTGGTGCTCTGGCCGCGAACCGGAAGTCCGAGACGATGACGGATTCCGCGATAGCAACCGATATCCATAAGGCGCTTGATGTCCATCTGGATGGAAGAACGGAGCTCACCTTCGATCTTGTACTCTTCATTGATCTCGAGACGGATCTTGGCAATCTGATCGTCATTCCAGTCACCAACCTTGATGGTAGGATCGATACCGCACTTCTCAAGAATCCTCTTTGCTGAAGGGCGGCCGATACCGAAGATATAGGTCAAACCTATCTCTCCCTGTTTGTTGTTTGGTAAATCAACACCGGCTATTCTTGCCATAATTATACTTTACTTAATTTGTTACTAAACTATTATCCTTGGCGCATCTTGAACTTTGGGTTCTTCTTGCAGATAACGTAAAGACGACCTTTGCGTCTTACAATCTTGCAATCTTCGCTACGCTTCTTGATGGATGTCTTGACTTTCATATCTGTGAATTTTTATTTGTATCTGAAAGATATTCTGCCTTTAGTTAAATCGTATGGTGAAATTTCTACTCTAACCTTGTCGCCAAGAAGTATATGGATAAAGTTCATACGCATCTTGCCCGAAATGTTGCAGAGCAAAACATGACCGTTCTCAAGCTCGACCTTGAACATCGCGTTTGGAAGGGTCTCAATCACCTTTCCATCTTGTTCTATTGCTACTTGTTTAGACATAAATTACACTAAAATTTAATCTTGCCATCTTTCTCGATAAAATCGAAGGTCGAGAGCTGCTCGGCATGGCCTTTTCGGATAACAACCGCAAGCTCAAAGTGAGCGGACTTCTTGTGGTCTGAAGTGTGCACTGCCCAGCCGTTTCTTGCCAGGTAAACACCCCTAGTACCAGCATTGATCATCGGCTCAATACATATAACCATTCCGTCCACAAGGTGAGTGCCATGACCCGGACGTCCATAGTTCGGAACTCCAGGGTTCTCATGCATATCCTTTCCGATACCGTGGCCTTCAAGCTCACGGACAACGGAGAAACCGAATGATTCAGCGTACGACTGTACCGCGTATCCAATATCTCCAACTCGCGCACCAGCCACAGCTGCCTCTATGCCCTTATAGAGCGATGCCTTAGTGACATCAAGGAGTTTTCTGGTGTTGGCGTCCACCTCCCCTACCGGGAAAGTGTAAGCCGAATCACCGTTATAGCCTTTATAGAGAGTACCTATGTCTGCGGATACAATGTCACCTTCTTTGAGGACATATTCTGACGGAAAACCGTGAACAACAACATCGTTAACCGAAGCACAGATAGCTGCAGGGAAGCCTTCAAAACCCAAGAAACTTGGAATGGCGCCATGATCACGAATAAAAGTCTCAGCCACCCTATTCAACTCATTTGTTGTCACACCAGGGGCAACTACCTTACCGACCTCTGCCAAGGTTTTAGAAACCAAAATGGCGTTTTCGCGAAGGAGCTCAATCTCCTCTTCAGTTTTAGGCTTAATCACAACCTCTAAAATTTAATCAAAGAACTACATACCTGAGCGCCCACTCAGACGGCCTGTCTTCATAAGTCCATCATAGTGACGCATCAGCAAATAACTTTCCACCTGCTGCAGAGTATCGAGAATCACACCTACCAGAATCAGAAGCGAAGTACCGCCGAAGAAGCTAGCAAATGAGTTGTTGATACCGAAAGACATAGCGAATGCAGGAAGAATGGCGATAATACCAAGGAAGAATGAGCCTGGGAGTGTGACTCTCGTCATAACAGTATCGAGATACTCCACGGTCTTTTTTCCAGGCTTTACGCCAGGGATGAATCCTCCGTTGTTCTTCAGGTTATCAGCCATCATAGTAGGATTTACTGTGACAGCAGTATAGAAGAATGTAAACAAAACGATGAGGATAAAGAATACAATGTTATACCAAACGCCAGTATAGTCGCTAAATGTGGCAGCAAGTCCACGGGTAGCGTCAAAGCGTGAGAAAATCATAGGGAAGAGCATCAGCGCCTGTGCGAAGATGATAGGCATCACACCTGCAGCATTGATCTTCATAGGAAGATACTGACGGACACCACCGTACTGACGGTTACCAATGACTCTCTTGGCATACTGGATAGGAATTCTACGGACGGCCTGCACAAGTGCAATAGCAGCCGCAATCACGAACATCCACACGAGAAGTTCTACAAGGAGGAGGATAAGACCTCCGTTGTTGACAGAAAGCTTCTCTGAGAACTCGGCGATAAGGGCGTATGGAAGACGGGCGACAATACCAATCATAATGATAAGGGAAATACCATTTCCAATACCACGATCGGTAATACGCTCACCAAGCCACATTACGAACATAGAGCCGGCCATGAGGATAATCGTAGAAACAAGATTGAAGACGAAGTTACTCCACCCAAGATTGTTGACAGCCACAAATGCGGCAGCGGGAATCTGGCTGTGTACGGTCGCAAGGTAAGCCGGACCCTGGATTGCAATGATGGCAATTGTAAGCCACCTTGTAATCTGGTTCATCTTCCTTCGTCCCGCTTCACCCTCCATTTGGAGTTTTCTGAAATATGGGACGAACATACCGAGAAGCTGAACTACGATGGAAGCCGAAATATACGGCATCACACCGAGGGCAAAAATCGATGCATTTCCGAATGCGCCTCCTGAAAACATGTTCAACAAGCCCACAAGGCCCTGTGAAGATGTATTCTGAAGACCGGCAAGCATGGACGCATCAATACCCGGAAGCACCACGAAACATCCAAACCTGTAAATAAGGATAAGGATAAACGTGTACGCGAGTCTCTTGCGAAGCTCCTCGATCTTGAAGATGTTCTTTATAGTTTCAACGAATTTCATAAAACTACTCGTTTACCACTGCCTTTCCACCAGCAGCTTCAATTTTGGTAATTGCTGACTTAGAGAAAGCATCTGCTGTTACAGTCACGGCAGTCTTAATCTCACCATTGCCGAGCACTTTCACCAATTCGTTCTTTCCGGCATATCCGGCAGCCTTAATCTCAGCTACACCAAACTCCTTGAGCCCGCTCTGTGAAGCGATAGCCTCAATATCTGTAAGGTTGACAGCCTTGTACTCTACACGGGTAGGATTCTTAAATCCGAACTTAGGAAGACGTCTCTGAATAGGCATCTGACCTCCTTCGAATCCAATCTTATGTTCGTAACCGGCACGAGCCTGAGCACCCTTGGTACCACGGGTAGAAGTACCACCCTTACCAGAGCCCTGACCACGTCCCAATCTTTTGCTTGTGTGGGTTGAACCAACAGCTGGTTTCAAATTCTCAAGTTTCATCTCTGGGATCCTCCTTAGTCAATCACTTCAACTTTGCAAAGATGGGCAATCTTGGCCACCTGACCTGCGGTAACCGGAGTCTTCTCCACCTCTACTGTCTGATGCATACGACGGATACCGAGACAGCGAAGGTTGTCCTTCTGACGCTTAGTCTCGCCGTTGCTGCTAATAATTTTGGTAATCTTGAACTTTGCCATAATCGTGTCCTCCTTAACCGTTGAAAACTTTAGTCATAGGAACTCCACGAAGACCAGCAACCGTATATGCGTCTCTCATCTGGGTAAGAGCTGCTACTGTCGCCTTCACAAGGTTGTGAGGGTTGGAAGAACCCTTGGACTTCGCAAGTACGTTCTGGATTCCTACGGACTCGAACACGGCACGCATAGCACCACCAGCCTTTACACCAGTACCTGGAGCTGCTGGTTTCATAAATACGCGGGAACCACCGAACTTTGCTTCCTGCTCATGAGGGATAGTCGTATTGATGATAGGAATCTTGACAAGATTCTTCTTTGCATCTTCAACTCCCTTGGAGATGGCAGCTGTAACTTCATTAGCCTTTCCAAGACCATAACCTACAACGCCGTTCTCATCACCCACTACGACAATTGCCGCAAAGCGGAAGTGACGACCACCCTTAGTTACCTTGGTAACTCGCTGGATGGCAACGAGTCTGTCCTTGAGCTCAAGGTCAGATGTCTTTACTCTTTTAACATTTGTATTTGCCATAGTCTCTTCTCTTAGAATACGAGGCCACCTTCACGGGCAGCATCGGCCAAACTTTTAACTCTTCCGTGGAAAAGGTAACCGCCACGATCGAAGCAGATAGTGGTGATACCCTTAGCGAGGGCGCGCTCTGCAATTGCCTTTCCAACGATGGCAGCAGCCTCTACGCCAGTCTTACCCTTGCACTGTGCTGCAAGCTCCTTATCATTAGAAGCGGCTGCGCAAAGGGTTTTACCAACTTCGTCGTTGACAACCTGAACGTAAATCTGCTTATTGCTGCGGAAAACAACCATACGAGGCTTCTCGGCAGTACCGTTAACGTGCTTACGTATACGGTAGTGAATTCTTCTTCTTCTTTCAATTCTGTTAAGTGCCATAATTCTATCCTCCTATTATTTTGCGCCCGCAGTTTTACCAGCCTTACGACGAAGCTGCTCACCAACGAACTTGATACCTTTGCCCTTATATGGTTCAGGCTTACGGAATGAACGAATCTTTGCTGCAACCTGGCCTACAAGTTGCTTATCGCAACTCTTGAGAATAAGAATAGGATTCTCACCTTTACGTACATCCGGAACCTCCGCGATAATCTCATTAGGGAGCATAAGGTGAATCTCATGAGAGAAGCCAAGTGAGAAAACAAGAACATGACCGTTGAGGGCTACACGATAACCCACACCGACAAGTTCCTGCTTGATAGTGAACTGCTCGCTCACACCTACTACCATGTTGTGCGCAAGAGCACGGTAAAGACCATGCATTGAGCGATGACGAGGCTGATCAGTAGGACGTGCGAACTTGATCTGATTGTCCTCAATGGTGACCGTAATATCCGGATCGACTTTCTGGGTCATCTCACCATGAGGTCCTTTAACCTTCAGCACGTTGCCGGCGAGAAGCTCAGCGCTGACACCGGACGGAAGGCTTACAGGCAATTTACCAATTCGTGACATTTGAATAATTTGTTTATTGATTAATATACGAAGCAAATAACTTCACCTCCAACACCGAGTTCCTTGGCTTCCTTGTCGGTGATAATGCCCTTAGATGTAGAGAGAATAGCGATACCGAGTCCGTTAAGAACGCGAGGCATACTCTCCACGTCAGCGTACTGACGAAGACCAGGAGTAGACACGCGCTCAATCTTCTTGATAGCAGCCATCTTGGTCTGTGGGTGATACTTAAGAGCAATCTTTATAGTGTTGAACGGAGTTCCCTCCACTACCTTGTAGCTGAGGATATAGCCTTTCTCACAAAGAATCTGGGTAAGAGCCAACTTCATTTTAGAAGAAGGGACCTCAACTACCTTTTTTCCTGCAGCGTATGCATTGCGAATGCGAGTGAGAAAATCTGCAATTGGATCAGTCATATCTATTTTATCCTTTTAATTTTTACCAACTTGCCTTCTTTACTCCCGGGATAAGGCCATTGCTCGCCATCTCACGGAACTGAATACGGCTGATGCCGAATGCTCTCATATATCCCTTTGGACGACCGGTGAGAGAGCAACGGTTGTGCAGACGGACAGGAGAAGCATTCTTAGGGAGCTTGTCAAGGGCAGCCCAATCGCCGGCCTCTTTAAGAGCCTTTCTCTTCTCTGCGTACTTAGCAACAAGTTTCGCGCGCTTTACCTCGCGGGCTTTCATTGATTCCTTTGCCATAGTATCTTATTTGTTATGTTTTTTGAAAGGCAGACCGAATGCAGCGAGAAGAGCATGGCACTCCTCGTCGGTACGGGCCGTAGTTACGAATGTAATCTCAAGACCATGGATACGAGGGTTCTTGTCGATATCGATTTCAGGGAAGATAATCTGCTCCTTGAGACCGAGAGTGTAGTTTCCTCTACCATCCATATTCTCAGCGATTCCGTTAAAGTCACGGATACGTGGAAGAGCGACTCTAATGAGCTTCTCAAGGAACTCATACATCTTCACGTCACGAAGGGTTACTTTGGTGCCGATAGGCATACCCTTACGGAGTTTGAAGTTAGAAACGTCTTTCTTGGAAGTGGTGATAAGAGCCTTCTGTCCAGTAATAAGAGAGAGTTCCTCAGCAGCCTCCTCGACAATCTTCTTGTCCTGAGTAGCATCGCCCACACCCTCGTTGATGGTGATCTTCACGAGGCGCGGAACCTGCATCACGGTAGTATAGGAGAACTGCTTGGTAAGCTTCTCCACGATTTCCTCTTTGTAGACCTTCTTAAGGGCAGGGACATATCCTGCAGGCACAACCTGAGCCTCTACTGGTGCGTTTTTCTTTGCCATAATTACTTGATCTCCTCTCCGGATTTTTTAGCGTAACGAATCTTCTGGTCGCCCTCCATCCTATATCCGATACGGGTAGGAGTCTTGGTCTTAGGATCGAGAAGATTGAGGTTTGAAATGTGAATAGGGGCCTCCTGCTTGATGATTCCTCCCTGAGGCTGCTTGGTGTTTGGTTTGGTGTGCTTGCTGACCATATTGATACCTTCAACGATAGCGCGATCTTTTGAAGGATCAACAGACATGACCTTTCCAGTCTTGCCCTTGTCATTACCGGCATTCACATACACGGTGTCACCTTTCTTAATATGTATCTTCTTCATAATGCTAACAGATTAAAGGACCTCCGGTGCCAGTGAAACGATTTTCATAAAGTTGGCGCGGAGCTCTCTGGCTACAGGGCCGAAGATACGGGTTCCGCGAAGATCTCCGGCATTATTGAGAAGAACGCAAGCATTCTCGTCAAAGCGGATATATGATCCGTCCGGACGCCTGATCTCTTTCTTAGTGCGTACCACTACAGCTTTTGACACTGTACCCTTTTTGGCGTCACCGCCAGGGATAGCACTCTTGATTGCAACGACAATAGTGTCGCCGACAGTCGCATAACGATGGTGGGTTCCTCCAAGCACACGGATGCAAAGTACCTCCTTTGCTCCGCTGTTATCGGCCACCTGTAAACGTGTTTCCTGCTGTATCATAATATGCTATTTTGCTTTTTCTACGATTTCTACTAATCTCCAGTTCTTGGTCTTGCTCAAAGGGCGGGTCTCCATGATGCGTACAGTGTCTCCCATACCGCACTCATTCTTCTCGTCCTGTGCAACGAACTTGGTGGTCTTCTTGACGAATTTTCCGTACAAAGGATGTTTCTCTTTGATTTTAACGGCAACCACGATGGTCTTATCCATCTTGTTGCTGACCACTACTCCTATTCTTTCCTTACGAAGATTTCTTTCCATAAGACTTCTCTGATTTAGTTCTGTTTCTCTTTTTCAGCAAGGATAGTGATCATAAGAGCGATATCCCTTCTGGTCTTACTGATTTTGGATGTGTCCTCCAATGGAGAAATCGCGTGATTAATCTTCATTGTGTCAAGATTGCTCTTCTCAACCTCAATACGGTCGCGCAGGTCTGCTACAGACATTTCGCGTGCTTCTGATGCTTTCATTTCTCTTTCTCCAATAACTATTCGACATAATCCCTACGTACCACGAACTTGGTAGCGATAGGAAGCTTGTTGGCACCGAGGCGCATAGCCTCTTTTGCAACTTCGAGCGAAACACCCTCTGCCTCAAAAATAATGCGACCAGGAGTGATAGGCGCTACGAATGCATACGGATCACCTTTACCCTTACCCATACGAGTATCAAGAGGCTTCTTGGTGATAGGCTTTACAGGGAATACCCTGATCCAAATCTGACCTTCACGGTTCATACGACGTGAGATTGCCTGACGTGCAGCCTCAATCTGCTGCGCAGTAAGCCAACAATTTTCAAGGGTCTTAATACCGAAAGATCCGAATGCAAGCTGGTTGCCCCTCTGGGCATTACCTTTCATACGGTTCTTCTGCTCCCTTCTAAATTTTGTTCTCTTAGGTTGTAACATCTCAGTATTACTTTAAAAATAAATATTCAACTAAACCCCTGAAAATCAGTTTCTTACGCGGAAAGAAGCCAATTTTTGGGACTGCAAAGATAGTAAAAATATCTGAATTATCATCACTTTCTCAAGATTTTTTCAAATATTTTCGACAGAGAATTTTACCATTCAACTCACGCTTCCTCAAAGACTTGCAAAAGTAGAAGAAAAGTTTTTTTATACATTTTCGACCACTCATCAACATACGTAAATAAGACTTCGCCAGCCATCTTTTAGAAAGGCACCAGGAGAGAAAGAGGCACAGGCTGCGCTATCGAAAAAACTGCTATCTTTGCACTTGATGAAACGGAAAACACTCCTAATTCTTTTTTTCATCCTGCTGCTCCCCTCTATCTGCCTCGGACAGAGAAAGAAGAAGATCACAGGATCCCCGATGTACTTTCAAGTCACCCCACAGGGAGACACGGTGTTTATGGACACCCTTGACCCTGTGTGGATAATGCCTAAAGGCAAAAGGATGCGAGACGGAGACTGGCGCAAGTATTACAAACTTGTCTACAATTTCAATAAGGTCTACCCGTATGCACTCGTCGGGCGGAAAATGATGGCGCAGGTAGACAGCACGCTTGCCGCAGATGTAAGCAAGCGTAGAGAGCGCAACCGCTACATCAGCGATGTCGAGAAAGAATTGTTGAGAACATTCGAAAAGGACATCCGCAGCATGACGGTGACCCAGGGCCTCGTGCTTATGAGACTCGTAGACAGGGAATGCGGAATGAATGCCTATGAAATTATCAAGACATACGAAAGCGGGTTTGCGGCCAATTTCTGGCAACTCGTAGCCAGACTCTTCTCACAAAATCTCAAGACACGTTACAATCCAGCCGCTGGGGGAGAAGACGCCAAGATCGAAGAGTTGTGCAAGATATGGGATCGGGGCGAATGGAATAGTTTCTATTACTCTATATTCATGGAATACCCACAGCGCACTGTCATAAAGACTGAACGTCTGTCGAGTGAAGTGAAAAAGTAACTCCGTCAAACTCACCGTACGACCACCCGCCGTCCATCCAGTCCTTGAGTACCACGAATCGGGCACCATCCGGCAGAGTCATATTCACCGCATCATGATAGTGACCGAAGACAAACCAATCCACTTTTCTTCCTGACGACACAGACAAGGCAAACCGGTATAGCGGCTCGGACTCTCCCTTGAAACGATAAGGTTTATGCGTACGCCTGCTCGAATCCGACCACCCGAGCCCTATTCTATAGGCTATCCAAGGGTGCAACAAAGAAAAAAGCCGCTGGGCGAAACGATTTCTAAAAACCTTGATCATCAATTGATATCCACGCCGCGCGCCACCAAGCAGATCCCCATGTCCAAGGCAGAACACCTTGCCGTATAGATCAAAAAAGCCAGGCTGGTCAAAACGCTTCATGCCAAGACTCTCAAAGAAAGAAAACGTCCAAATATCGTGATTTCCTGGACAGAACCATATCTCCACACCATTCTCCATAAGCGTAATGAAATGTGCGACAACACGAGCCCCTTCTTTAGGAATCACATCCCGATATTCGTACCAGAAGTCCCAAATATCACCAAGAAGATATAGCGCTTTAGTACGGGGATTGTCTATTGCCTTGAGGAACGACACAAACCGCTCCTCCCTCTCGACAGGATCCTTTATAGGAAGTCCAAGATGAACATCCGACACGAAATAGATCAACTCCCTGCTTGCCATTTACATAAATATCAGCAGAAGAGCAGCCACCACCACACAATAGAGGGCAAACCAACGCATCTTGGCCTTCTTAACCAGAGAAACCATTAAAGAGCAGGCCAACAAGCCCGAAACGAAAGCTGAAACAAAGCCACAGATGAGCGGAACAAAACCAATAGCCGAAGACACACCCTCACCTGAGATCATATCGATCACGCTAAGCAGCTGCTCGCCCATAATAGGCACGAGCACCATCAGAAAAGAGAACTGTGCCATATTCTCCCGCTTCACACCGCAAACAAGCCCAGTAGCAATAGTTGTTCCAGAGCGCGAGAGACCTGGGGCAACAGCACAAGCCTGACCAAGTCCTACAAGAGCGGCCTGCCAATATGAAATGCCATTCCTGTATTCTTTTCCAGAGACACCCTTGAAATGGAAGAAATCCGAAAACATCAGCAGAGCGGCCGTCACAATCAGACAAATAGCCACCGTGCTTACGCCATCTCCGAAAAGAGCCTCGACCTTGTCCTTAAATAGCAGTCCAACTACTGCAACAGGTATCATAGATACGCAAATCTTCAGAAAGTAGTCCGTCTCGTCATTGTACTTAAACTTCAGCACCCCTTTCAGAATACGGACAATCACCGACCAGAAAACCACAATAGTGCTTAATACCGTGGCAAAGTGCACCGTTACCGTAAAATCCAAAAAGCCTTCCGGATCCACGCCAAGAAGTTCTCTAAAAATAGTCAAATGCCCGCTGCTGCTGACTGGAAGAAACTCCGTCAACCCTTGAACAAGTCCCAATAAAAGGGCTTCCCACCATTCCATAGTCCTATTTCTTTATGTTATCTTTATTATCTCCGAAATTTCCGAGGATTGACACAGCTATAACCACGATTCCCGCGAGAATTACAATTGGGGCAGCCACAAGGCGTCGGAAGTCAAACATATCATAGTTAAACACCTGTGGGTCACTCATTCCTCCCCCACTGAGCAGGACCAAACCAGCCACCATTACAAGGACACCGGCTATCAGAATGCGGAGCCCCTTGGCAGTTATAGGCATCTTCTTGTCATCCATAATCAAAATCAATAATACAAATCATCCTTATCGGCAGCCACAAGTGAATTAACCACCACAAAGGTGCTCAACTCACAGACAGCTATTCCACATACAAGCATCGCACCGAATGCCATAAGCAGCGAGCGCGTGTCAGCGATGGAGTAAAGTAGCGGGAACGAATGTTTAAGTGCCATAAGCAAGAGCGCAAGAACAACCGACGCCACTACAACAGACACCACTGCCTGCACCAGCGCAGCTTTTAAGAAAGGACGCCTAATGAAAGAGCGCGTCGCCCCCACCAATTTCATAGTGTGAACCGTGAATCTCTTGGCATAAACACTGAGTCTTACCATATTACCTATCAGCACGAAAGAAACGAACAGCAGCAATAGTACGACTGCAGCAAAAGCAAAAGAGACTCTACGGATATTTGTATCCAGCGTAGCCACAAGATCTCCTTGGTCATCCACCTCCGCCACAAGCGGAGAAGAGGAAAGCGAACTAGAAACCTTGTCGAGACTATCCGGAATCATATACGCAGCATCAAGTGTCACCTCCACGGAGACCGGGATGGATGCTGAACCGAAAGCGGAGAGGAAACCCTCTCCCAACATATCCTCAAGCTCTTTTTTCCCTTCTTCACGCGTCACCACCCGTGCATCCTTCACAAACGGCATCCAAAGAATTGAAGACTTATACTTCTGCGCAGACTCGTCCGAAACATCATCCTGTAAGACGACAGACACTTTCACGCTCTCCTTGATGTAACGAGAAACACTGCCAGCATTGACAAGAACAAGCAAAGCGACACCAATCAGCAGAAGCAGAAGACTGATGCCGACCACACTTGAAAGATAGGCATTAGCCATACGCCTCCGCATCATTTTTCTTTCTTGTCTGGACATATCTCGCGTTTAGAACCCCCAAATATAGTGAATAATCCGGTACCAACTCATACAAAGAAACGAAAAAATTAGTATCTTTGTATCTATGAGTGAAATAAAGAAGAGAATATTGTTCGTCAATTCCGAGATTTACCCCTATCTCCCGGAGACTCCCATTTCCAAAATTGGCAGATTCCTTCCGCAGGGTATTCAGGAGCACAAGAGAGAAATCCGGTCTTTCATGCCTCGCTACGGGTGTATCAACGAAAGAAAGAACCAACTTCACGAAGTTATACGCTTGTCTGGCATGAACATCATCATCAGCGATGTAGATAGGCCGCTGATAATCAAAGTTGCGTCCATATCACCAGCAAGGATGCAAGTTTATTTCATTGACAACGAAGACTATTTCAAGCGCAAGTATCTGTTCTCTGACGAGAGCGGCACATTCTTTCCGGACAACGACGAAAGAGCTATCTTCTTCGCAAGGGGAGTACTTGAGACAGTTAAGAAACTAAGGTGGGCTCCAGACATAATACATTGTCAAGGATGGATATCACACCTCGTGCCAGTTTACCTTAAGAGAGAATACAAAGACGACCCTATCTTCTCTTCAAGCAAGGTAGTCCTTTCATTGTACGACGACATGCCTGCTAATAATTTCGCTTCTGGTTTCGCAGAGAAAGCCTGCTTCGGACAGGTTACACCAGAAGACATCAGTCAGCTCACCGAGGCCAATGGCATAAATCTTGCTCGTACAGCGGTTCAATACTCTGACGGCATCATTCTCGGCGCAGAGCATACGGATAGCGATGTGGTAAACTACGCACAGCAGCGAGGATTACCGATATTACCTTTCAGCCAGGAAGCGCTTGAGAATGGTACATACATTGACGATTACTGCAATTTTTATGACACTCTTTAAAGTAAGATCCCGCATTCTCGGAATGGCAGCCGTTATTTTCGGTTGCCTTTCATGCGTAGAAAACGACACCTCTCTTGGATCAGACCTCATACCACTAGGGCAGAAATACAAGTTCTACACCGCATCTCTGCCCCTTGACAATATAGAAATCTGTATGGCAGACAGCCTTACGGGGTTCTCAACCACCCGTATCACCACGGGAGCAATACTTGACCAAGAGTACGGGATGACCACAAGGACGAGCGCGGTCACCCTAGTACCAATGTTCATAGATTCGCTTGAGATAGGAGACAACCCGGTATTCAAGCGTTTCCGTATGTCTATCTGTAAGGATACAGTCTCCACAGCAATCTCAAGCCAGAAGAACATTATCCAGACTATAAATATTTTCGAACTCAGTTCCCCTATCGATGAGGAAAAAGACTTCGACTGCAACAAGCCGTTGTCCCATGCTTCAGAAAGAATCACCAAGGGAATCCCCGTGTACAATGGAGGAGACTCCCTATCCATTGAATTCAATGAAGCATTCGGACGAAAGATCCTCAATCTCACGAAAGAAGACCTCAAGAGTTACGACAACTACGTCAAGAAAATACCAGGAATATATTTTGAGACAGACAAACCTGCCAATGAAGGGGGTCGTATCAACATATTCAAACTCCAACTCGGATACGATAGCAATGAAGGTGTATTCACTGGCAACCTCGCCCAACTCGACTACAGCGCAGAGTTTGAAGGCAAAAGAAAAGATACATCCATAATGTTCTATTTCGGAGCGACCAAGTTCCATGACATTGATTCGCTTCTTCAGAACAGTTCCTCTGGAAAATTTCCACAATATGCCCTCAACCTGACCTCCCAGCAGACACAGTCAAAGCTTGGAATGGCTTCAGATAAGATTTACATAGAGGGAGGCGGAGGACTCAAACCTGTTATAAGGGCATCAGAGCTTAAGAGACTGGCAGAAGAGATGATTATTGCCAAAGGCGGGGATCCTGCACACACTGTCATCAACAAAGCGAGTCTGGTGCTCCCATTCGAATTCCCTTCCGACTATAAGGATATGAACCGTTGGCCACAGATATTGTCCCCTACAGTAAAACTAAGTTCAGACGGACAGGCAAGTTTCATGGGACTTACAGACTCAAGTTCAAGTGCAGAAAATCAAGGAGATGTAAACCGGTCCCTATCCAACTATGCGCCAGATATAACATATCACATGCAGGAAATCCTCAAGATTGACGAAAGCAAGGCCGAAGACAGCAAAACTAAAAGATTCCTTAAGGGAAGTTATGATATTTGGATGCTTATTATGGCCAACGAGAGTATAACCACCACCAGTAGTGGCAATAAGGAATTGAGCGACATGTACAATTACCTTGCTTACCAAAGTTACTATAATAGCATGTATGGCGGAGGATATGGATACGGAAGTAGCTACGGAAGTTATTATTCAAACTATTATAGTTACGCCATGATGGCCCAGTATGCTGCAAGTGCAAAAGAGTCCACGACAGAGTCTGTTCTTTTGGACAAGGACCGTTTCTATCGCGCCACTCTCAACGGGCCGACATGTGAAAATGGAAATGTACCGCGACTTGAGCTTACTTTCGCAGTACCACTAGAATAAGCGGAGACACGAAGCCTCAGAAGGTACGAATCGGGGAGTTCGCATCGAAAGTAAAAACAACGCACTGCGCGGCACAATTCAGTAAAAAATAAAGGGAGCGACCAGATCTTTTGGTCACTCCCTTATTTCATGAAAATAAATTTCAATTACTTTGCAAGCTTCTCAGCTACCTTGTCGCAAGCATCCTTGACAGTAACGATAGCGCTGGTCTCCTCATCTGGAATCTTGATTCCGAAAACCTTCTCGAACTCCATAAGAAGCTCAACAGTGTCGAGAGAATCAGCACCTATGTCATTGGTGAAACTAGCGGACTCAGTTACTACAGAAGGCTCTACACCGAGCTTATCAACGATGATAGCCTTTACCTTGTCAAAAATTTCTGAATACTCCATTTTCTTTTGATATTAAGTTAATAGTACAATCTAACTTATCTTCCATTGATATTCAAAGGAAAAGCACGCAAATTAACAAAAAAAAATCCGAAATTCCAAATCTACCCCTTAGCGGACCCCATAGACGACCTGAATAGGACCTACTTGAGGATCACCGAAATCATTTTTTAAACGCAGAAATATTCAAAAAATAATTAAAAATATTTGCGCTTTTAAAAAATAAATTATCTTTGCAACTATACTAATCAAAACCATTATTTTATGAAAAAGTTAATTTTAACTATGGGCATCCTAATGGCGTCAGTAATTTCTATTACCGCCGAAGTTCACCACCACGCTTACGTTTTATAGTGCACGACAGTTTATGAAAGTTACTGTTTCACCCCATCGGATGAATATCTTCTGAACCGATACGATGAACTTGAAAAAGAAAAATGCAAGAATGTTGGAACCATAGAAACACCAGAGAAGGACAGAAATGACGATCCAAGACTTAACCCTTAAAAGACTTATAGTAGTTCTTTTGACTATCGCTTGTTGTGCGCCCTTTGCGAGCGCACAACAGTTGCGTGTGACATACGAATACAGATATCACCCGTACAAAAATGAGAGTTTCCAAAACGCCGATATGAACATGACTCTCGACATCGAAAAAGAGAGGACCGCTTTCTATTCGGAAACCGCATTCATGATAGACTCCCTCAGCCGTATAGCATTTAACGACAATGGAGAAACCGTAGACCATGAAGCATACAGCAAATTGACACGATTGCTGACTGGGAGCTGCAAGGACTATATCTTGATTGAAAAGGGAAATACCACACAGGTGCTACTAAGCGACGGAATGATTCACCTCTCTTATTCAGATACATACAGCCCGCCTGAGTGGACAATCGAAGAGAGTGACTATTCTTATCGCAGCTATACTACCCATAAAGCCACATGCCACTTTATGGGAAGAGATTGGATAGCTTGGTATACAGAAGAAATCCCTTCTTCAGCTGGCCAGTGGCTACTATCAGGACTTCCCGGCCTTATACTCAAAGCTCGAGACACTGAGAAACTCTTTGATTTCAGTTACCGATATATAAGCGAAATGGAAGACACGGACTCACGGTACGAGCAGTTGTCGTCTTTCTGTTCCCCTCGTCCAAACGAACGAAAGTATTTCTTCTCAGGTTCGCCTAAAGAAATGGGGCTTCTTCATGACAAAATCGAAAATGACGCAAGTCTGAAAAACCAGTTATTAGGCATACTAAGCAGCAAACAGCTAAATAAAGACGGAAGTTTATCAGACTCGGTACAGAAAGAACGGATAAGCATCATCCCGGTAGAGTATTGGAAAAGTAAATAATGATGAGAGCCCGAGACATCACCCTTATCACGATACTGCTTTTTCTATTAAACCCAATAAACGTATTGGCACAGAATATCATACGAGGAACAGTCGTTGACAAAGAAGATAACGCGCCTGTTCCTGGAGTTTATATTTGTGCTTTCTCCGACAACAAATTATTGGGCTATTGTACTAGCGAATCTGATGGGACATTCTTACTGAGCTGCCCAAAAGCGCCAGAAAGAATCAGCGTGTCTATGCTGGGCTATGAGGTATTCAAGACTGACAAGCTTAGGGACAATATCACCATCAGACTCACTCGAAAAGCATTGGAGCTAAATGAAGCAGTTAAAAAAGGGAGTCTCATAATGGCACAAGGAGACACATTGGACTATGCAGCATCTGCATTCAAGACAGAAAACGACAGGTCTCTTGGAGACCTTCTAAAGAATCTCCCCAATATAAGTATCTCACAAGGTGGGGGCATAATGTACAATGGCAAATACATCAGGAAATTCTATGTGGAGGGCATGGATCTTATGGGTGGAGGATATGGGGTCATTACCAACAACCTTGACGCGGACAAGATTGCCAGAGTGGAAGTGTATCTCAACCATCAGCCGGTCAAAGCTCTTAAAAACACAGATTCAGAAGGAAAGACAGCCATCAATATCATACTGAAAGAAGACTATCGAAACACTTGGATTGGAAGTGCAGACGCAAGCCTCGGAGCGCCAGTGTTTCCGTTATTCAGCGCCAAGGCTATGGCAAGCCAGTTCGGCAAGAAAAGGCAGGAGCTATTTCTCGTCAAGGCAAATAACCTTGGGCAGAATTATGAAGAGGAGCTGCAGATAAAGCCGTATGGCAATATACAATCTTTTGACTTTATTCCTGGAGTTATAGAGAAAGACTTTAGGACCCCTCTCACAAATACTTTCCCAAAGGCCGATATCCCGGATGAGTATTATGTGGACAATACCGCCGCATTAGCCACTGTTAACCAACTTATAAAGATAGACAGTACACGTCAAGTCCGGTTTTCAGCCAACTATTCATATAATCTCAGGAGCAATGAGTATTCAAAGGAGGAAACCATCACGCTCGTGGGTGAGGACTATTTCTATAGGCTGGTCCAGAACGATGAAATCAACTCAAGGACAAGCTACCTGAGAGTCGGCAGTTTCTATGAAGACAACAAAGCCGAACGGTACTTTTCAAATGAATTTCTGATGAGTGCCCAGTACACAGGTTCAGACACCAAAACGAATGCATATAGCACAAGTCCCGACTCCGATAGCAATGATGAGTTCAGACAGCACTACACACTTCCTTCTCTGAAGATAGAAGACAATCTTGCATGGGCTAAGAAGTATAAGATTTTCTCAGTAGAAGCAGTAAGTAAAAACAGTTTCGTCCGCAATACCCATAATTCAATGTACTACACCTATTTCCCCACCAGTTCGGGGAAATTCTGGACAAACGTAAACCAGTCATACCAGGAAAGTTCATACAAGAGTAACAACTCAGCCGAATTCACCACACATCTGCACGGATTTAAAATCAAACTTGTGCCAAGTCTTGAAGTCGGCTATATCAGTCGAAACACAGTGCTCTCCAACTCACTCGAAGACATACTAGCACGTACTTCTATCAACGGAAGATACGGAATCTTCTACTTATCTCAAGAAGTAAAAGCCGTCATCTCAAAATATATCGGACGGACAGAAGTCACCCTTAACATCCCAGTAGGCTACATGGCAATACTTCCTAACATAGGAGAGAAGGTCAAGACTCCCTATTTCCAACCGCAGGTGTATCTCCAACGCAATTTTGGCAATCGTCTGTCGGGCTCGATCCAAACATCCTTCTCCAAAAAACCTTCTTCACCAGGTACAATCAATAGGACAACCATAATGAATGACTATAGGACAGTGCTATACGGTGACACTTTCCATAGTAGTAACATGTTTGATGCAAATATGAACATCAAATACTCAGACGTAATTAATCTCTTCTTCGCTACACTCAAGGCATCACACTACAAGTATTCAGACGGCACAGCTCCCATGTATACCATAAAAGGGAACTTCTATATCAAGGAGTTCCTACCGACAACGTCTTCAAGCACCTCGTCAGACATCAGGCTAATCTTATCCAAATACATAGGAGCAAAAACACTGAACATCAGCCTCTCAGGCGGACTGACAAGCACAAGTTCTGAAGACTATGTCAATTCTTCTCCCTACAATTCGCTCACTTTCACCAAGGACATAAGGCTCTCTCTCAAAAGCAACCCTGTAAGATGGTTGCAAGCGGAAGTCACAGGTAGCTGGGACAACTCTGACATCCGGACTATTGATAGCAGACTCAAAGCTAGTACATTCATGCTCAATGCAATATTGGGAATATATCCTACCAGAAGGCTTAACCTTACAAGCGATGTCTTCATGAGCGAAAGGCGGTTCAAGGACAATCATATTGTAACTCCTCCACTTATCAAGGTTATGGCAGAGTGGAAATTCAGCCTTTTCTCTCTATTCGTCACGTGCCAGAACCTGCTTAATATTTCCTCTCTCGACAATATATCTCAAGACAGATTCATCACAAACAGCACGAGTCAGGCTTTGCGTGGGAGAGAATTCCTAATTGGAATCAGGATGACGAATTGACCTTTCTTAGGAGCGGCTCAGAGCAAGCCAGATACGAAGTCCATTGAGAGAGTTAAGAAGATAAAAACTATATTTGACGAGATATATCAGAGCATAAGAGTCATTGGGTGAAGACGATAGTGTGAGAGCCCACATCACCACAGATGAAACATTCACTCCTATCCAAAACACCCACTGCTCCATATAAGCAGTAGACATCAGAAGTTGCCCCATAATATTACAGATAGTAGACATAGCATCGGACAGGATACCAAGTTTGAGCACTGACGCCACTCCACTACTAGACACTGGACTTGCAGTTCCCGACACTCTATACAGTATATAATAGCAGACTGCTGAACCCACGAGAAACGCCCCAGCCCCCATCCATCGTGACCTGGCGCCAAGTCTTCGCGCCTTAAGTTTAGCACTTGAAGAAGTTCCCCCGCGTTTGCGCCACTGGAAGAAGCCCACGAACTGCATCGGCAAGAAATAAAGCAGATGAAGAGCCGCATTCCCATATTTCCCGCTCATATAGCACATAACGCCATAAATACTGACATCAAACAGCCCAAAAAGGAAAGTCAGAATCTTAGCATTTGCCGAACATACAGTGCTTAACACTCCCATAAGAGAGCCGAATGCGGCCACAATAAGAAGTGCGTGGTCGGTCTGTGATGAGCGCAACTTATACAAAGTAGCGGCTACCATAGCCAAGGTCATCCCCGTAAGGATGAAGATATTAAACCACTTGTTGAATTTGTCGCTATTGTTCATTTCCTAGTTGCGTTTTAATTCTTTCTGCCAAAGTATGACCAACAAGAGCCGAAAGCTCTTCTTCTGAGGCTGACATTATCCTTGCCACGCTGCCAAAATGCATCATAAGACGCTGCTCCGTCTGCTCCCCGACTCCCTTTATATCCCGAAGTGCAGAATGTACAGCCGCCTTACTGCGGAGCGATCGATGGAAGGTGATTCCGAACCTATGAGCCTCATCCCTGATTCGCTGAAGGACTTTCAATGCTTGTGAATTGCGGTCAAGAAACAGAGGATACGGATCTCCTACACGTATCACCTCTTCGAGACGCTTGGCAAGGCCTATTACAGTGAGCCTGTTTTGGATACCAAGCTCACAAAGTGCCTGATATGCGAAGTCAAGCTGTCCTTTTCCCCCATCTATTACAATCAGTTGCGGCAGATCGTCCGGAGCCTCTTCAAGCATTCTGGAGTAACGTCGATTAACTACCTCCTTCATAGAAGCATAGTCGTTGGCCCCGATGACCGTCTTTATCTTGAATTTACGATAGTCTTTCTTCGATGGTTCAGCATTTCGAAAGACCACGCAAGAAGCCACAGGATTAGTACCCTGAATATTGGAGTTATCAAAACACTCCATGTGCACAGGAAGGGTTTCCATCCCAAGGGCCTTTCTCAACTCTTCCAGTACCGCAGAGCGAAACTCTTCCGGATTAGTGTGCTCTCTCTGCTTGAGGGAGTTGAACCGGAACTCCTTAGCATTCTTATCACTCAGTTCAAGAAGGGCAAGTTTATCTCCCCGAACAGGAATTCTAAAGTCCACTCCAGGCATCTCCACATCTGGAAGGAACGGAACAATTACCTCGCGGCACAAGGCACCGAATTTAGACTCAATCTCCCCTATGAATGTACTCAACACAGACTCTCGGGACTCCTCAATATTGAGTTTAAACCCAAGATTCAAAGACTGTATGATGGCGCCCCCTTTGATACGTAAAAAATTTCCGAAAGCCTCACTACCGTCCTGTACAAGGGCAAATACGTCAATATCCCTATCAGATGAAGCCGTAATTATGGACTTGGAATAATGACTCTGAAGGGCTTCCATCTTGGTTTTATACACAAGCGCCTGTTCAAACTCAAGTCTGTCAGCGGCTTGCTCCATAAGGGACTTGTACTTGCGGATTATCTCACCCACTCCCCCGCTCAGAAGTCTTGTAATCTCGTCAATATACTCCATATAACGATCTCTGGAGACACCACCAACACAGCATCCATCACATCTTCCGATATGCATCTCAAGACAAGGTCTGAACTTATGTCTAAGCACGGCATCGGAAGTGATAGCATATTTACAGGTACGGAGCGGATATGTCGAATGAAAGAACTCCAAAAGCGTCTTAGCGTGCATCACAGAACTATAAGGGCCGAAATACTTTGATCCGTTACGGAGCACGCGCCGGGTCAGAAACACGCGAGGAAACTCCTCCGAGGTAATGCATATCCACGGATACGTCTTAGAGTCCTTAAGTAGAATGTTGTAACGAGGCTTATACTGCTTGATAAGGTTATTCTCAAGCAAAAGGGCATCGGCCTCGCTATCCACCACAGAATATTGGAGATCAGCTATCTTGGAGACCAGGACACGCGTTTTGGTATTAAGCCGTTCCGCAGGGACGAAATATTGGGAGACACGCTTGTTGAGGTCTTTAGCCTTTCCTACATAAATCACATTCCCCGCAGCGTCATAATATCTATAGACACCCGGGGAATGAGGTAAAAGTCCTATTTTATTCCTAACGTCCAAGAGCTTCTGCTACAGCTTTCTCAATGTTCTCGCCACGCAGATCGCGCTTTACGATAGTCCCGTCAGGACCAACAAGCATGATATGAGGAATACCCTCGATTCCATAAATATCAGTAGGAATCTTCTGTGCGTTTATAATCTGATTCCATACCACACCGTGCTCGGCAGCAGCCTTTTTGGTATCCTCAGGTTTATCCCATACAGCGACGCTCAGAACATCGAAGTCATCCCCTCTGTACTTGTCATATACGGCAGCGATATTAGGAATCTCACGCTTGCATGGACCGCACCAGCTTGCCCAGAAGTCCACAAGGACGTACTTCCCATTTCCCACATAGTCAGAGAACTTGACTGTGCTTGTCTCGGCGTTGTCAGGGTCCTGAACTATAGTAAAGTCGGTGAACATCTGTCCTTCTGCCGTGGCCTTCTTGGATGCGAGAGCCTCCTTAAGGGATGCAATGAAAGCACTAGTGTCAGCCACATCTCCCTTAATCATACCAATGAATTCCTCAAGCTCGGCGTCTTCGAGCGAAGAATATACCTCTTTGAGAGCAACGAGAGCGACCGGACTTGAAGGGTTCTTCTTGATAACAGACTTAGCGTCTGCAAGATACTCTTCAAGGGTCTCATTATAAAGACTTTCAAGCGATGCCCGACGTGCCTCGTCTGTCAGTGTAGAATCATTCACGATGGCATCCGTCTTGGTCTGATAACTCTCCATAAGAGCTTCAACTTTAGCCTCATAGTCAGACACCTTCTGCTCCTCAGAAACCGACTTACAGCCGACAGCCATAACAACAAGGGCTGAAACGGCACAAATAATAGTTTTTCTCATATTGAAATATAATTAATACTACCAGTAATAAAAAACCGGCTCCGCAAAAGCGGAACCGGCACAAATATAGCAATTTTATTGGAATTACTTTTGGTTGTCTCTGCGAGGACGACGATCAGGACGACCACCGCGACGCTCACCACGTCCGCCGCCACGGTTCTGTCCAGCTGCCTGTGCATTGGCTGCCGAAAGAGCTGCAGGAGTAAGATCCTGCTTTCCATAGCGCTCACCGTTGCAAATCCAAACCTTGATTCCGAGAGTGCCCACCTTGGTATTTGCTACTGCAAGAGCGTAATCTATGTCAGCACGGAATGTGTGGAGTGGAGTACGTCCCTCCTTGAACATTTCGTTGCGTGCCATTTCGGCGCCGCCTACACGACCGCTAATAAGCACCTTGATGCCCTCAGCACCCACACGCATAGTATTGGCGACTGCCATCTTGATAGCTCTTCTGTAAGACACACGGCCTTCAATCTGACGAGCAATACTGTCTGCTACGATGTGAGCATCTACTTCCGGACGCTTAACCTCAAAAATATTGATTTGTACATCCTTCTTGGTTACCTTCTTAAGCTCTTCCTTAAGTTTATCCACCTCGGTGCCGCCCTTTCCGATAATGAAGCCAGGACGTGCAGCATAGATGGTCACAGTAATGAGCTTGAGGGTTCTCTCGATGATGATGCGGCTGAGGCTCGCCTTTGCAAGACGGTTGCCAAGATATTTGCGAATCTCGTAGTCCTCAACGATCTTCTCTGCGTAGTTACCACCGCACCAGTTAGAGTCCCAACCACGGGTGATACCGATTCTGTTGCTGATAGGATTTGTTTTCTGTCCCATATTATTTATTCTCTACTGGTTGTTTTACATCGAGAATGACGGTAACGTGGTTGGAACGCTTGCGGATGCGACCAGCTCTACCCTGTGGGCAAGGGCGGATGCGCTTGAGCATACGACCACCATCGACCATAATGGTCTTTACATATACGTTTCCGTTATCCAATTCACTGCTCTTGTCCGGATTCTTGGCCTCCCAGTTAGCAATTGCACTGCGAAGGAGCTTCTCCAGACGAGATGAAGCCTCTCTCTTTGAGAATTTCAAAAGATCGAGAGCACGGTTAACCTCTACTCCGCGGACTGTGTCAGCCACAAGACGCATCTTACGAGGTGATGTAGGCACATCATTCAGCTTGGCAACAGCTGTAACCTTCTTCGCCTCCTTGAGGCGCTCAGCCATAAGTCTTTTACGCTTTCCCATAATGATTACTTCTTATTGTTACCTGCATGTCCTCTGAATGTACGTGTAGGGGCGAACTCGCCGAGCTTGTGACCAACCATCTGCTCAGTAACGTAAACAGGGATGAACTTGTTTCCGTTATGAACTGCGATAGTATGGCCGATAAAGTCAGGAGAGATCATACTGGCACGTGACCAGGTCTTGACCACTTCCTTCTTCTTGCTACCATCATTCATAGCAAGAACTCTTTTCTCCAGAGCTTCCTGGATATATGGACCTTTTCTTAATGAACGACTCATAATCTCTAAAGTTTATTCCTGTTATTTCTTTCTTCTTTCAATAATGAACTTGTTTGAAGATGCCTTAGGATTACGTGTCTTGTAGCCCTTAGCTGGCAATCCCTTACGTGAACGTGGATGTCCACCGGATGCACGGCCTTCACCACCACCCATCGGGTGATCAACTGGGTTCATTACAACACCTCTGTTGTGAGGGCGAACACCAAGCCAACGCTTGCGTCCTGCCTTTCCATGGCTCTCCAGACTGTGGTCAGCATTGGACACGACACCGACTGTCGCACGGCATGAAACAAGGACCATACGAGTCTCGCCTGAAGGCAGGCGAAGAACTGCGTGGTTTCCTTCACGTGCAGCGAGCTGAGCGAATGTACCAGCAGAACGTGCCATAGCAGCACCCTGACCAGGACGAAGCTCGATGTTGTGAACAACTGTACCTACAGGAATTTCACTCAGAGGGAGGCAGTTTCCAAGTTCAGGAGCAACCCCGCTACCTGATGCAACAACCTGACCTACCTTGAGTCCTTGAGGAGCGATAATATATCTCTTCTCTCCATCCTCATATTGAACAAGAGCGATACGTGCACTGCGGTTTGGATCGTACTCAATGGTGAGAACGGTTGCAGGGCAGTTGTCCTTGTCACGACGGAAGTCGATGATACGGTACATTCTCTTGTGGCCGCCACCGACATAACGTACGGTCATCTGACCAGTATTGTTACGTCCGCCTGTGCTCTTGAGAGGCTCGAGCAATGATTTCTGAGGTTTCTTAGCAGTGATCTCGGCAAATGTGCTAATCACTTTATTTCTCTGACCGGGGGTAACCGGTTTGAATTTTCTTACTGCCATTGTCTTTACCTCCCTTAAATATTAGCGTAGAAGTCAATCTTATCCTCACCTGCAAGAGTGACATAAGCCTTCTTGAAGTGATTCATACGACCGCGGAGCATACCTGTCTTGGAATAGCGGCTCTTGCGCTTGCCGTGATAATTGACTGTGTTAACATCTGCAACGGAGACATTGAACATCTTCTCCACTGCTTCCTTAATTTGAAGTTTATTGGCGTCACGATCTACGATGAAGCCGTAACGGTTCAACTTTTCGCCCTGAGCCGTCAACTTCTCTGTAACTATTGGCTTAATGATAATTCCCATCTTCTGAGTCGTTTATCGCATGTTTCTCTCGGCAAGTACGTCCTGAACACCATCTACAAGAACAAGAGTCTTAGCATTCATGATGGTATAGGTGCTGATCTCATCAACTGTGGTGACGTTTACCTGAGGAAGGTTGCGTGATGAAAGATAGATGTTGGTTGAATTCTCTGGAAGCACATAAAGAACCTTGCGATCTCCAGCCTTAATAGCGGCTGTAATCTTGAGCAGTTCCTTAGTCTTAGGTGCATCCATTACGAAAGGCTCAAGCATGATAATCGCATTCTCGGAAGCCTTATAAGAAAGAGCTGACTTGCGTGCGAGGGCTTTAACCTTCTTGTTCAACTTACTGTGATAGAAACGAGGCTGAGGGCCGAATACGCGACCACCGCCCACGAAGATATTGGACTTAAGGCTACCGTGACGTGCACCACCGCCGCCCTTCTGGCGTCCGAGCTTCTTGGTACTATGAGCATTCTCGCTACGATCCTTGGTCTTGGCATTACCATGACGCTGGTTGGCGAGATACTGTACTACATCGAGATAGATGGCGTGATCATTCGGAGTGATACCGAATACGCCTTCCTCAAGAGTAACGTTCTTTCCGGAAGGAGTTCCGTCGATTTTCAAAACTGGTAATTGCATACTCTTAAGCCTCCAAAATTACATAAGAACCCTTGGCTCCCGGAACGGAACC
>ERZ808252.312-NODE-312-length-49374-cov-9.939577_pt1 | contig 49374 bp, 45 predicted proteins | sample MGYA00521242_ERZ808252 | MGnify/ENA primary metagenome ERZ808252 (study PRJEB31516, sample SAMN03275581) | gut metagenome | biome: mammalia-associated habitat; material: feces | host: Papio cynocephalus | place: Kenya | collected 2012-08-07 ... | reverse complement strand
GTGCAACACTCTATTTGCGATGAGGTTCTGGAGCCTGTTTTGGATAAAAGACTTAACTATGACAACGCATCTTGCACTTAAGTAATGAATCCCCCAAAATCATTAACTATATAAAATCCTCAAACTAAGCGTTAAAATGAGGTTTTGTCGTAATCTGCTCCTAGTTGGTGTCGCAATCCTTCAAATTCCATTATGCCATATCTTGTACTTAGTGCCCTGAAGTCATAAATTCTCATCATTTTCGCATTGTAACTCTTTGCATATAGTCTATTTTAATGCAAAATGCGATCGTATAGTGCTGGATATCATCTTCTGTTCATTACCTATCTTTTTATGCTCTTTGCATCAATTTATTATCGGGCTAAAGTCTATATTATCATTTTGTTGTTTTGTGTTATTATCTTGGTATGCTTAAGTATGTAGTTATTTCGTCAGGGGAGGCCTCTGGCACTTCGGTTGAGATCATCATAAAGGCTGTTCAATCCAAGCCATTTGGAGCTTTTGGCGGTATTATTGTAACTGGCGATCTTGGTGTCTACAGAAAAGTATCGAACGATTTGAGTATTCCTCTTCCTTTCTCATGTTTTGTTGAAACAGATGATGACTTGAAGGACGCGGAGCAACATGGAGAGCAATATATCTTCTACAATACTTCAAATATTGATCTTGCTAACTTTGAATATGGAAAAGTTTCAAAAGATACTGGCATAGCTTCCTTTGAAGCACTGAAGGTTGCAAATAGGATTATTTGCAATCGTCTTGCATTCATTTTGGTTACGACGACTGTCAGCTCTGAATCTCTCAAGCTAGCTGGTTATAAAGAAAGCGGGCTTACTGATCTTCTTTCGATTTTTGCATCCTCTGAGAGATTGAGCAATATGCTTGTTGCCAAGAAAGCTAATATCTTCCTTCTTTCCAATAGCGTTTCTGTAAAGGAAGCGATAGAGAAGATAACTGTTGAAAACATTATAGACAACCTTGTTCAGAAGGAGGGGTTGTTTGTTTCCGAGTATTTCGACAAATCATTGCCAATTGCTGTTGGATCGCTCAATCCCATGAGGAACGATGGAACTTGGTCAGGTGTTGAAGAGAGCCAGATAATCGAGCCAGCTATTGATATTGCAAGGAAAATAGGCATAAAAGCTGTTGGTCCCATTCCCTCTGATAGACTATATAAGGAAGCTATAGAAGGTAAGTATTCAGCAATCCTTGCAATGCTTCGAGGAGAGGCATATGCTGCTCTTTCAGTTGAGGACTATGTTGTGATAACATGGGGACTTCCATATATGAGAGTTGGTTCGACAACAGATATCTCCCTAGATTTAGCAGGCAAGAATATTGCTGATATAACCAACTTGAAGAAAGCGCTGGAAATAGCTGTTCAGATTTCCGACAAAGGAGTTTTTGCATGAGAAAAGGAAAGATGCTCATCCTTTCTATAGTTTTATTGTTATTGTTTGTTACAGCATGTTCAACGACAGTTGGCGTATCATACATGAGGCCATCTGATGTAGATATGGGCAAATACAGGAACATAGCTATTGCATCGACTGTACCATACAAAGGTTATTTGCCATACCCATCACGCATCCGATGCCTGGACTTGGCCACATCGTCCATATATATTGGTTCGTCATATGGGAAAAACCTTCCAAAGAGAGTCGCTGAGTATGCTACTAACACATTGGTATCGGCTTTGTCCCAAACTGGATACTACAATATATTGCCACCAGAGATGACAGATAGATACCTAGGCATAGGATACATCGGCTACAGCCCATCAAAGGAGCTTATTGATGCTGGATATGATGCTGTCATGATTCCAAAAGTAGAGGACATGGATATCGATGAGCTTATCTGGGCTGAATTCGATAGCTACAAAGTAGATAAAGATGGCAACAAGTTCCCAGTATATGAGTACTATATTAAGAGGATTGCCTCCATTACTTATTCGATTACAGTCATTGATTGCAAGACTGATAAGATAATATCCAAGAGAACTTATCAAGATGATATGGTATGGACAGATGATTTTGACCCAAACAATCTCTACTTCTCTGTTGATGCTTACTACATGTTTAAATCGATGATTAATGGCTTCAAAGGCTCGATTTTAAGAAATTTTGTGCCATCAAAGGTTGTAATGAGCCTTTCTTTAATGTCAAATAAACCAAAGCTTGCGAATGCAGAAGGCGCTTACGAGGATGCAAAAAATGGAAACTTGGCTCGTGCTTATGATTCCTTTATAGATATCTGGAACAGAAATGGCCATATTCCATCTGGATACAATGCAGCTTTGATCAAAAGCGCGCTTGGCGACTATGATTCGTCTCTGTCAATCCTTTCTGAAATGAGGGAAAGTGTAGTGAATGCCGATGTGGAACAATTATACAGAACAGTCAGTTTGATGAAGCAAAGTACAGCTGAGGCTGAAGCTCAAATAGATGGGGCATCAACTCTAGGTGAGCAAAAAGAGTCAAATAACTTTTCTATATATGATTACGTCATGAACAATTGACTTGTAGAGAGGAAGAATATATGTCTGGAATATATATCTATAGAGGTGAAATAGAGCCTGATATGTTCAAAGATGTCAAAGCAATGCTTGTGTTGGGTGACAAAGCCCATGCATTAGCTATTGCCAATACAAAGAAATTTTGCCTAGGCGAGGCAAAGAAGATGTTTGAGCAATTGAAAAGATGGGTATCGACAGGTTCTTTTGGCTCTATATTGATATCTGGTTTTTCAAAGGCAATGGAAGAAAGCTGTGCGCCTCATATCATAGAATGGCTCTCGGATCACTCTTCTGAGCCAGGCTTTCCAACTTTAGTTTTGATTGACGATGATGATATTGGCAAGATTGCATCGATTGGAAAGGTTGTCAATCAAGGCGAAATAGGAAAGATACTGTCAAAATAACAATACAACTTAATTAATTTTAAGTATTTTCAAAAGTTTTTTTGTATTTGATATCCTTTAACTATGTGTTTATAGGCTTAAATGATAGTTTTTAGGCCTTAAATACCTTCGTTTATGGCTTTGAATTAATGTTTAAGGCCATAAAAAGAGCTTTTTTCGCTTTGCTTTCATTATAATTTTTTGTTTTTGCTATTTTCTTTTTCTTTTTGTTATACTTGTCTACGTACATTTATGGGATAGCCATAGAGGAGGTAACATATGCTGCTTTCAATGACTATTGCGAACTTCAAGTCCGTTAAGTCACCACAGCAGATCAGCCTTGTCGCTTTGAAAGATACTAATCTAGATATATCGAAGACAATGGCGGGTACTGATCGTTTCAATGTGTTGAAAACTACTGCCATCATCGGCCCAAACGGTGCTGGAAAGAGTTCATTTGTTAGAGCTTTGGAAGTTCTTAAGGCGATTGTGTTTGCAAATGAAGAGATTGAGAATCCTTTAAAGGGAAGCCTTCAGAGGGCTGCTTTTGCATATGGCGATGGTAAAGACAGACCTTCAGAGATATCTATCGATGTTTTGCTGGATAAGGGAATAGTCGACGATGAAGAGCATCCTTCGATAATCGCAAGGTATTCGATTGCTGTTTCCCAGCAAAGGTTTTATGAAGAGTCTCTTTACTATGTAATCAATGGCTCGAAAAAACTAATGTTTGAAAGAAAGTATGAGGAAGGCGAGTACAAATACAGATTTGGAAAGCTATACAGAGGAGAGAAGAAGAGGCAAGCATCCAAGCTTCCAGAGACAAGAAGCTTCTTGCAAGGAGCTGCATTAAAAGGTGGTTTGACAGCGTGCGAGCTTTACAATTGGTTGAGAGACAGCCTTAATATCCTTCCTCTTGGATATGGAAAGAATGCTGAGCAGATTGTTATAGATGCACTTAAGGCACATCCAGGCTGGGGCGAACAGCTGATAAACTTCCTCTGGGCTGTAGATATCACAGATATCTCCAGAATAAGGATAGTTACAAGCCCAACAGGAGAAGAAGCTATAGGCATATCCCACTCATATGTCAACCAAGGCTCTACAGAGGCTTATTCTCAAGTCTTCATGAAGGAGTCGCTTTCGCTAAGAAGGCTCATTGTTATTGCAATATCCTTCTTTGAGGCATTTATTTCTGAAAAGACATTGGTGATTGACGACTTTGGGCAGCTTTTGCATCCATATGTGCTTTGCCATTTGGTTGAGATATTCGAGTCATGTGACAAAGAGTCCCAGCTTATAGTTGTCGATTGCAACCCATCTCTATTGCAAGAAGGGCTTATGAGGAAAGACTCCGTTTGGTTTGCTCAGAAGGGGCCAGAGAGTGCTACAGAGTACTTCTCTCTTGCAGACTTCAGAAGCGCAAAGGGCAGGTTGACTAATTATGACAAGTATCTTCAAGGAATGTTTGGAGCTGTACCACTTGAGAGCGAATTCTGTTTTGTGCATGATGGGACACCAGCAAAGGAGGAGAAATGACACCTAGAAAGAGAATAAGGGTAGTGCCAAAGGAGACAATGCTTTTGGTATGCGCCACAGAAAGCGAGGCGATCTTCTTCTCCCAAATGAGAAAGGATTGCAGGTATTCCAATCTTACGATTGTCACAGCTCCTGCAAAGTGCAACCTTGACAAGTTCATTGAATTTGCTGGCAGAACAAGGAACAAGGGAAAGTTCTCTGTTTGCTGGGCTGCCTTTGGCTTTGATGATCTTGCATGTGATGCTGATGCTGTTAGGGAAAGGCTTGGAGTTGCAGAGAAAAAGAAGGTGAACTTGCTTTATTTCAATCCATCTTTCGATCTATATTTCCTTTTGCATGCTGAAAGGCCAGCAAAGTACATTGCATCAGTAAATGAGATAAAAGAGAAGCTGAGTTCCATTCATCCGGGATATGAGTTGAGTGTTGAGTATTTCCTTACAAAGGGCTTGAATCTCAATTTCGAGATCTATCCTAAACTTGCCGAAGCCGACAAGAATGCTAGAAGCTACAATGATGATGTTGAGTTCGAGACTGGGCTTCCAGCAACATCTTTGCCAGATTTCTTCGATAGCTTGAAGAATGTATGCGGCAAGGCTGATATGTCGCACAACCAAAAGAATAGGAAGTAAATAGGAGAGGCTATGGCAACTCTACCGCTATTGCTTAGTTTTTTTGCGCTCTCTATCGTTTCGATGGATTTCGCATTGGCAATAGTACTCAATATAAGGAAGCGTCTTGCTTGGACTAAGTGGTTTGTTGTATTTATGGCATCCTTGCTTGGCTTGGCGCTTCTCTTTGCTTTAGATCAGTTCTCATCTCTCTTTTATACAGGAGTGGCAAGATTTGTATTGCACCTTGTCTGGGTTATCTTCTTCATAGCTGATTCAGCGTTCTTGGTTGCATTCATTTGTTTCTTTGGCAATTGGCTTATTGCGCGTCCGATGTCGTTTGCAGAGAAGGTCCTAGCTTACATGCTTGGAGCTTTGTTTCTTTCATCATCTGTTCTACATCAGATATTTTCAGCATCTATCTGGAATAGATTGTCTTACATAATAGTTGCAATAGCGATCTTCTACAATGTTGCGATAATGCTTGCAAGCTATCAAAAGATCGAGAATGCTAAAGTGAAGGTCGTTGCTTTGTGCCTTTCAATTGTATCATTTGCCATGTGCCCGATGATGATTGCTGCAAATATATGGCAAAAAATAACGGCACTCTCAATTCCGATTCTTGCTTTAGCTTATTTCATTGCTTTCCTTGTATTCTTGTTCATGGCAATAAAGTCGCATTCAACTCCAGAAGCAAAGGATGATAGCTCTGAGCGGATTCTGACAATGGAAGATGTCTCCAAGTATGGAATCACATCAAGGGAACTTGAGGTCATAAAATTGATCAGACAAGGGCTAACAAACAAAGAGATTGCATCGTACTTGTCGATTAGCGTCAATACTGTCAATAACCATATAGCAAATATCTTTTCAAAAACAGATGTACGAAGCAGAATAGATTTATTAAATTTATTGCAAGAGGCATCTTGGTAATATGGTTTTCAACTATTTTGTAGATTCTTCTTGGTACGATGGTGTCTACCAAGATAAGAAGGCGCCTGTCAAAGCTGGCAGGTCTTTTTCTTTGATTCATGAGGAAGAGAAAAGCAATAAGGCTGTGCTTTGCATACATGGCTATACTGGCTATCCAGGAGAGATGGTAAGACCAGCAAGGGATCTTTATCAAAGAGGTTTCGATGTCTATGTGCCACGCCTTCCTGGGCATGGGACAAGTGGCAAGGATTTCGAGAAGACAAGCGGCAAGGATTGGGTTGGCATATGTTTGAACGCTGCAAGGGATCTTGTGACGCGCTATGAATCTGTTTATGTAGTAGGGCATTCGATGGGAGGAGCAATAGCTTGTGTTGTTGCATCTGAAGTGCCAGGGATAAAGAAGCTTGTATTGGCCGCCCCAGCTGTCGCATTGTACCCGAAGCAACTACCAGTTCGACCAGGACTGATTGGCTTTGTTTCGATATTCCTTCATAAGATAAGGCATAAATGGAGCTCGGATCCAGAGTATGTTATGTACTATGAAAATGCGCCGGCAGATGATTTGTATCTTGGCTCTGAGTATTGGTCATGGCTCTATCCTAGGCAACTTTATCATCTTTTCAAGCTAATGCTTTACGCTGGTAACAACTCGCTTGTCAATATAAAGTGTCCGACTTTGGTAATATCGGCTTCAAAGGACCAAGTTGTTGGCACAGCAACATCGGATCTCGCTATGGAGCGTCTTGAGTGCATGAAGAGAAGAGTTGATTTGTCTGAAGCAACGCACTATCTTTTCTATGACAAAGACAAGAGCGAAGAGGATGAGGCTGTAAAAGCCGTTGTGGACTTTCTTTCAGAGGAAATAAAGTAGCTTTTGAAAGAGCTTTTGTTGTGCTTTTTGCTTCTATTGTTTAAACTAGTTTGCACTAGGAGACATTAGATGGAAGTTCGTGTTCGCTATGCCCCGTCTCCAACGGGGTTGCAGCATATAGGCGGGATAAGAACCGCACTATTCAATTATTTCTTCGCAAAGTCCCATAACGGGAAGTTTATTCTCCGTATCGAAGATACAGATAGAGAGAGATATACAGATGAGGCTCTGGAGGATCTTTATTCTACTCTTGACTGGCTTGGTCTGAAGTGGGATGAGGGACCTATCGTTGGTGGCCCTTATGGTCCATATGTTCAATCGGAGCGATTTGATTTATACAAAAAATATGCTGAACAGCTTGTGAAAGAGGGCAAAGCGTACTATTGCTATTGTACTCCAGATAGGCTAGAGAAGGTTCGGCAAGAGCAAATTGCTTCGAAATCCGAGTACCAAGGGTATGATAGGCATTGTGCCAATTTGACAGAAGAAGAGAGGCAAGCATATGAAGCGCAGGGGATAAAACCTGTAATTAGACTTCGTGTGCCTACTGTTGGAAAGACAACATTCCATGATGTATTGATGGGCGATATAACAAGAAACAATAAGGATATATCTCCCGATCCGATCCTTCTTAAGAGCGATGGTTTTCCAACATACCACCTTGCGAATGTAATAGATGATCACCTGATGAGGATTACACATGTAATGAGGGCTCAAGAGTGGATTCCAACAGGTCCATTGCACATACTCCTTTACAAAGCATTTGGCTGGGAGCCTCCAATCTATTGCCATTTGCCTATGGTGATGGGAAAAGATGGACAGAAGCTTTCAAAGAGGCATGGTTCCACAGCTGTCAGGGATTTCAGAGCTCAAGGCTACCTTCCTGAGGCTATAATCAACTATGTGACGCTCGTTGGATGGTCATTGGATGGAAGTACCGAATTCTTCTCGAAAGAAGAGCTGGAGAAGTGCTTTACTATGGAAGGAATCCATAAGGCACCTGGAACATTCGACTACAAAAAGCTTGAATGGTTCAATGGTCAGTACATCAGAGCTTGTGACAATCAACGACTTGCAAGTTTGATAACTCCATATTTGCAAAAAGCTGGCTATGTATCGACTCCATTGAGTGAAGATGACAAGGCTTTGATCTTAAAGTTGCTTCCATCTGTCAAAGAAAGGATGAAGGTACTTTCTGACGTTGTCCCTTTGACAAGCTTTATATTCAAGGATGTCCCTGTCACAGATGCATCAGTCTATATTGCAAAGGGTTCGGACCTTGAAAAAACGAAAGAGGCGTTGGAAAAAGGGTCTGAAATTCTTGTAAATGGCTTAAAGGAAGGTAAGCAAGAGAGCTTGATAGAAGAGGAGCTTGTGAATCTTTCGAAAGAGCTTGGGATAAAGATAAATGGAGTGTTCCAGCCTATAAGAGTTGCGATTACAAACTCGACAGTGTCGCTTCCGCTTTTTGACTCTATAAAACTGTTGGGACTCGATAATACAATCTCTCGCTTGGAGAGGGCAAGGAAAATACTTAAGGAGAGCAATTGAAATGGCAGACACAGTAACAATGGATAAATTGGTATCTCTATGTCGAAGACGTGGCTTTATATTCCAATCATCTGAGATCTATGGTGGGCTCAATGGGGCATATGACTATGGTCCAATGGGAGTTGAGTTGAAGAACAACATCCGTGATTTCTGGTGGAAGGAGATGACACAGCTTCATGATAACATAGTTGGGTTGGACGCTTCTATCTTGATGCATCCACGCGTATGGGTTGCATCTGGGCATGTTTCGAATTTTTCTGACCCGATGGTCGATTGCAAGGTTTGTAAATCCAGATTCCGTGCTGACCAGATAGACTTGAACGCACCATGTCCAGTATGTGGAAACAGAAATTCGTTTACTGAGCCAAGGAATTTCAATTTGATGTTTGAAACACATATTGGCGCAAACAAGGATGCATCTAGCGTTGTATATCTTAGGCCGGAGACAGCACAGGGAATCTATGTCGATTTCAAGAATGTTGTCCAGTCATCAAGAGTCAAGATTCCATTCGGCATTGCGCAGATTGGCAAATCATTCAGAAATGAGATAACGACAAAGAACTTCATCTTCCGTTCATGCGAATTCGAGCAAATGGAGATGCAATTCTTCTGCAAGCCTGGAACAGATGAAGAGTGGTTCCCGTTCTGGAGAGAGCAAAGAATGGCATTCTATGACAAGATGGGAATAAGGATGGACCATCTAAGATGGCACCAGCATGGCCCAGATGAGCTTGCTTTCTATGCAAAGGATGCTTATGATATCCAGTTCTTGTTCCCAATGGGATGGCAAGAGCTTGAAGGTGTGCATTCAAGAACAGACTATGATCTTACTCAGCATACGAAGTTCTCTGGAAAGGACCTTTCATACCTTGATCCAGATACGAAGGAGAAGTACATTCCATATGTAGTTGAAACATCCGCAGGCTTGACAAGAAACGTCTTGATGGCTCTTTCCGATGCATACGATGAGGAGCCTACACCAGAGGGAGATGTAAGAACTGTGTTGCACTTCCATCCTTATATAGCACCTATAAAGGTTGCTGTCCTTCCTCTCGTCAAGAAAGATGGCCTTGGCGAATATGCAGAGAAGCTCGAGCACTCGTTGCGATCGGATTTCAAGACTTACTATGACCAGTCAGGAGCAATTGGAAGAAGGTACAGAAGACAGGATGAGATTGGAACTCCATATTGTGTTACTGTTGATTACCAAACATTGGAAGACCATACTGTTACGCTTCGATTCAGGGATTCGATGAGACAGGAGAGAGTCGCTGTCGATAATCTTGTAAGCTTTATTCGACAAGCAATGAAAGACTACAAGAGGTCATAAGATGAACAAAGCTCTTAAAACACTCCAAGATAGGGGATTTATCAATGCTTGCACAGATATTGATGCCCTATCGGATTTGATGGATAAGGAGAAAGTGACTTTCTATTGTGGCGTTGATCCTACTGGACCATCGTTGCATATTGGGCATATAGTTCCTTTCTTTGCAATGCATCATTTGCAAGCTGAAGGACATAATCCGATTGCTCTAGTTGGCGGTGGCACAGGCATGATTGGCGACCCATCTGGAAAGACGGAGATGAGGAAGATGCTCACAAAGGAGCAAATTGCATCGAATGTGAATGCAATTACGAAGCAGCTTGGGCGAATAGTGGATTTTTCCGATTGTCCAAAGGATGGGTATGGAAAGGCTAGGATAATGAACAATGCCGATTGGCTTGTTGGCCTTAACTATATCGATTTCTTGCGCGATGTCGGTGTTTATTTTTCAGTAAATAGGATGCTTACATTCGAAGGAGTAAAGCAAAGGCTGGAGAGAGGATTGTCATTCATTGAGTTCAACTACCAGCTTTTGCAAAGTTATGATTTCTATATGCTCAACAAGCTTGCTGGAGACAGGCTTCAAATTGGCGGTGCTGACCAATGGGGCAATATCGTCGCTGGAATCGATCTAATCCAAAGAATGGGTGGCGAGCAATGTTATGGCCTTACGTTCAACTTGATCATGCGCTCCGATGGAAAGAAGATGGGCAAATCCGAAAAAGGTGCTGTATTTTTGGATGCGAACATGTATTCTCCATATGACTTTTACCAATATTGGCGAAATGTAAATGATGCTGATGTCATAAAGTTCATGAAGATATTCACATTTATGCCATTGGAAGAGATTGCTGAGTATGAAGACCCAAAGAGAAACATAAATGAAGCAAAGGAACGTCTTGCTTATGAAGAGACAAAGATAATCCATGGCGAGGCTGAAGCTGAAAAGGCTCGTGATTCTGCAAGGTCTTTGTTCTCATCCGGCTCAGCATTAAGCAAGGATGGAATGCCATCTGTGGAGATATCCAAGTCAGATATCGAGAATGGGATAGGTGTCCTTGAGCTTTATACTCGCTCTGGCCTTTGTGCTTCAAACGGAGACTCAAGACGTCTTGTAGTACAAGGTGGTGCTGAAGTAAATGGCAAAAAGGTCACAGATCCGAAGGCTGTTATCAACACATCATATGTAGATAGCGATGGAGATATCTTGCTTAAGGCAGGAAAGAAAAGGTATTGCAGGGTTATTGTCAAATAATTTGCATCAAACAGAAAGCCCATTCGTCAAAGGATGGGCTTATTGCAAACAGTCAATTATGTTTTTGACAGTCAAAATTGCCTCATCCACACTCACCAATGCCTTGTTTATCTCTCTTTGAACCAGATAGTCTGAAACCACATCATCAGAAAAGAAATCAAGGAAAGTCAAAATGGCACTTATGTTGAAATCAAGGTTCCTGTCTAAAAAAAGAACATCATTTAGCTCATATTGGAATTTCTGAAGGTCCCTTCGTGCTTTATAGCAACAGCTAGAAGCTTTGTCCAATTTCATGTATTTTATGAAACTTACAAAGCCACCTCCTCCCAAAATATCCCATAGTCCCCAAGTCTTTGCGCCTTTAAGCTCATTTCTTACTTCATATAAGGATTCTAAAGCGTTTCTTCCAGCTCTAACTGCATCGAGTTTTTCTTCTTTAAGGTTGTTCATAATTTGATTATAATGCCATTGATTTCTTTTTTCGCAAATAGTTTCTGAAACAATATTCATAGTGTTTGCAATAACTTTGAAAAATCGATTACATCATTTTTCATGTTGCTCTCCTCTTCATCTAGCATAGTCTCGAGATTCGAAATCAATAGAGAAGAAAAGAGCTTTGATATTATTGCTTTGTTTTTTTGTATTCTTTCATTGGGTATAGAGTCTATGATGACATCCACTTGCGATTTTAACATCAAGCTCAAGGCTCTATATTCGTCTCTGGCCATTTCATTGCAAAAATGCAACGAAAAGACACATCTCAAGTAAGTCATGATCTCTTGATCTGAAAAAAGCTCCTCCCACTTACTGGCCGCTTCCATCAAAACATCTTCTATATTGCCTTTCAATGAGAGCTTGAAGCCTTTTTTCATCAATCTCTTGTGGCCTTCGCTGTAGATATCGTCAAGAATCTCCTCTTTGGATGTATACCAATGGTAGAGAGCGGCTTTTGTAAGCCCTAAGTTTTTGGCTAAAGTCGACATTGTAAGGTTTTCAATGCCATCATATGCGATTATATCAAGGGCAGCATCCCTTATCTCATCTTTTCCTTTTATTTTCATGTTTGTATTATAAACAAACGAACGGTCGGTTGATAATACCTTAAAATCATTTTTTTTCCTTTTTTTGTTTCAAACATTGTTGTTTAATGTTAGCTATCCGAGTATAAGAGTCATAGATTAATTTTTAAAGGACAAATACATGTACGCATTAGTAGAAATCCTAGGCAAGCAGTACAAAGCTGAGAATGGCAAAGTGCTTCTTGTCGACAGGCTCTTAGAGGAAGATGGCTCTTCTTACGAGACAGACAAGGTTCTTGCTATTGTTGATGGAGACAGCGCAAAGTTCGGCACACCATATGTAGCTGGAGCAAAAGTCTCTTTCAAGGTAGGAGAAGAGGTCAAAGGCGACAAGGTGAAGGTTTACAAGTTCCACAGAAGAAAGGGTTATAGAAGAACCCAGGGACATAGACAGAAGTATACCAAGCTCACTGTGGAAAGCATCAACGCTTAATTAGGAGGGAAAGAAAATGGCACATAAGAAAGGTGGCGGTTCATCTAGAAATGGTCGTGATTCCAACGCTCAGAGATTAGGCGTTAAGAGATTTGGCGGCCAAGAAGTGAAGGCTGGAGAGATTATCGTCAGACAGAGAGGCACAAAGATCCATCCGGGTGCAAATTGCGGATGTGGCAAGGACTACACACTCTTTGCTCTTACAGCTGGCACAGTAAAATTCATCGACAGAAGAAACAGAAAGTATTGCACAATCGTAGAGGCTTCAGAGAATTAATCGATGTTCGGTTTTTCTGATGAGACATACATTGATGTCGCAAGCGGCAATGGAGGCGCTGGATGCGTCTCCTTTCGTCGTGAGAAATTTATTCCTAAGGGCGGTCCAGACGGTGGCGATGGTGGCAGAGGCGGAGATGTTGTCTTTGTTGTAAAGGACAATCTGAGGACACTTGGGCATTTGAAGCTTGTCAGAGTTTACAGAGCTGAAAATGGCAGGTCTGGGCAAGGCGCACGCTGTTATGGACGAGATGGAAGGGATGTCGAGATTCCCGTTCCACCTGGCACTGTGATCAAGAATGCCGAAACAGGTGAAACTATCAAGGACTTGACTGGCCTTGATCGCTGGGTCTTCTTGAAAGGCGGTCGCGGAGGTCTTGGCAATTGGCACTTTAGGAATTCAGTGAGACAAACACCACGTTTTGCACAGCCTGGTGAGCCTGGCCAATCGATGCGAGTGGGTGTTGAATTGCAAGTTATTGCAGACATTGGCTTCGTTGGCTTTCCGAATGCTGGCAAGTCATCTCTTTTGAATTTATTGACCAATGCTAGAGCAAAAGTCGCAGGTTATCCATTTACTACGAAAATTCCACAGCTTGGTATGATGCGTTACTCAGATCAGGATCTTGTTCTTGCTGACATTCCCGGTATATTGGAAGGTGCATCGGAGGGAGTTGGTATGGGATTCAAGTTCTTGAAGCATATTTCGAGGACAAAAGGTCTTGTTTATTTGATCGATCTAAGCGATGCAAACTATCTTGATGCATTTGATATCTTGTTTTCCGAGCTTGAGAAGTATTCTCCAGAGCTTGCAAATAAGCAATATATAATAATTGGTACCAAAATAGATGAGCCTGGATGCGATGAGCATTTCTTGAAATTGAAGAAGAAGTATGCAACGAAGAAGGTGTTGCCACTTTCGATTTACATGGATGATCTACTAGATCCAGTGAAGAAGGCTTTTGTAGAGCTTGCAAGGAGCGAAGAGCTCAAAGAATCCAACCGTGATGGGGGTTTTACTTCCAAAATGGACAATGAGGCTGACTATAGAGATGAGGAATAAAACCGCTTTGCTGGGCGGAAGCTTTGACCCTGTCCATATTGGGCATGTAAACCTGTTTCATAATGCATACAAGCTTGCACATTTCTCAACTCTGATTGTTGTTCCAGCTTTTGTTTCGAATTTCAAGCAAGATGCAACTCCTGCAAGTTTTCATGACCGAGTCGAGATGCTAAAACTTGCAATAGAGGACTATAGGGATTTATATCCGTCTGATTGCCTTGATATAAGAGTATCTCAATATGAGGGCGAGAAGAAGGGCGTAAGCTATACCTCTGATACTATCAAGCATTTTTATGAGAGCTTGGAAGACAATGGGAAAGTGAATTTTATAATCGGGGATGATATTCTTCCCGACTTATATAGATGGCATGACTTTGAATATATAAAGAACAATGTGCGTTTTTTCTGTTTCTCGCGTTTAGGCGCGCATGATGACAACCAAGTTGAGATTGATTTTATCGAATCGCCAATAACAGTTGCATCTTCATCATCCATAAAAGAAGGAATGGAAGGAATGCTAACAAAGCGTGTCAAGGAGTATATTGATGAGCATAAGCTATACAGAGCTTTATGATAAAGTCAAAACAATGATCAAACCTGCGAGGTTTGTACACTCTGAGGGGGTTGCTGATACAGCTTATATGCTTGCAAGGCGATTTGGACTTGATGCTGAGGCTGCTCGCTATTGTGGTATATACCACGATGCATATCGTTACAGCTGTGACGAATCAACACCATCTTTTTGCAAGGAAAATGGGTGGGATGTCTACCCTGAGGAAGAAAAGGATCCGATGCTGTTGCATGGTGCTTTGGCTGCAATACATTTTCCAGAGGATGCAAATGGAGTTCCATCAAGCTATCAATTGGCTGTAAGGCATCATACTTTAGGTGCCATAGAGATGGGGCGTCTAGGTGCTGTAATCTATATTGCTGATTATATTGAGCCGGGGAGAAAACACCTGGATTATGAAGACAGAGGAAAGATACTCGAAAAAGCAACTCTTGAGGATATGATTGTATTGATAATGGATATGAAACGAGAGTATTTCGCAAAAGAAGGGATAGATGAGGCTGCTGTCTCTGCCAAGCTGTACGAATATATCAAGAATGGTGGAAAGCTTGCTTAAGATATACAGGTGCACAATCTTCTTGCTTTGTCTTATTCTCTTTTCGTCTTGTGAAAAGAAAAATGAGGCAATCGCGCTTGTTGCTCCGAATGGAGGAGAGATAAGCATAGTCGAAGGAGAGGAGTCATTATTCTTGACTTTGGACTCTGTAGCAATTGAGAGAGTTGAGGAACTTTCTGGAGAGGATGTTTCTGATGCTCTCAAAGATTTAGTGCCTGATATGACAATCTACAAAAGCTCTTATGAACAATATTCAGGCAGAGAAGAGCTTGTGACGCTTTTGATGAGCCAGAGCGATAAAGATAGGATTGATGTGATATCGAATAATAAAAAGGTCTTGGAGAAATCTGAATTGCTATCAAAGATGGACAGTTTTAGCTCCGGCTATGATAGTGCTATTTTAAAACAGGTCTGTAATGTGGATAATACATACCAATATGAACTATCATCTATTTTGATTGATGCAAAAAAATGGGAAGATGCTGTAGCATTCTTCTCGGAATGGGAAAAAGCTATTCTAAGGTAGGATATAAAATGAGAGAAGAAATACAAAAGAAAGCAGAGACTATCAAAAAATTCCTCGAGGACCACAAATGCCTCGATGTTAAGATTGTAGATCTAAGCAATGAATGTTCTTGGACAGATTGCTTTGTGATTGGAACAGTTTCATCAGTCGGACACTTGAAGGGAGTTGTGCATCAGCTTTGGTCAGAGCTTTCAGCTTTAGGCCTTGATGTGAATAATAGGCATAAATCACCTGGTGATGATGGATGGGAGCTTATTGATTGCTCAGATATAGTGATTCATTTGATGAGTCCAGATCTAAGAGCTTTTTATAATCTTGAGAAGCTCTGGAAAGCTACAGAGGAAGCACGATAAATAAGGTAGCTTGATTGCTCCTTTTTATATTTTCATAGTAAAAATATGTATGTAAAGCGAGTTATTGGTATGAATAATCTGCATTGAATGAATATTATTGGTATGAATAATCTGCATAAATCTTGATTGCTTGATTAAAATCCTATATTCTTATTTCTACGTCGAGATGAGGATATTGCTATGCTTAAAAGAAAAATAGATGAAAAATTGGCGGCTTGGAAAAAAAAGAGCAATAAATTGCCACTTGTAATCAAGGGTGCGAGACAGGTAGGAAAAACATTTTCTGTAAGAGCTTTTGCTAAAAGAAACTATAAAAGGTTTTATGAGATTAATTTCTTTGAGAAGCCAAGCTATTGTGAAATATTCAATGGATCCTTGAGAGCAGATGATATTATTTTGAAGCTATCGATAGAATTCAAGGATTTTGAGATTGTTCCAAATGACACATTGTTTTTCTTTGATGAAATTCAGTTTTGTCCTAATGCAAGAACAGCATTGAAATTTCTCTCCGAAAAAAAGGATTTTGATATCATAGCATCTGGCTCGCTTCTTGGTCTTGGCTATAACATGGAAAAGTCGATTCCTCTTGGTTATACAGAGACAATAGAGATGCATTCCTTGGATTTCGAGGAGTTCTTATGGGCACTCGATATAAACAGCAATATCATCAACAAGGTAAAGGATTGTTATAATACGAAGACGAAGATTGATTCTTCTTTGCATGACCGTCTTATGGATATTTTCAAGACATATATCGTAGTAGGTGGAATGCCAGCTGTTGTAGAGTCTTATGTATCAAATAACAATTTTTATAGTGTAAATTCAATCCAAAGAGATATTGTCAGTGCATATATTGATGACATAATGAAATATGCCGATGGAGCTGAAAGGATGAAAGCCCGAAGTTGTTTTCTTTCAATTCCAAGACAGCTGGGCAAGGATTACAAGAAATTCCAATATTCTGTTGTTGAAAAAGGAGGAACTTGTCGTAAATTTGGAGCAAGCCTCCTATGGCTTTATGATGCAGGGATTGTCTCTTTTTGCTATAACCTTTCTTCTTTGAGACTTCCGTTAAACGGATTTGCTATAGAAAGTGAGTTTAAGGTTTATATGAGAGATACGGGCCTTTTGATATCAATGCTTGATGATGGAAGTGCAAAAGATATCCTAAGTGGCAACATGGGAATATACAAAGGTGCAATTTATGAGAACATTGTTGCTGATATCTTTGCGAAGAATGGAAAAAAACTATACTATTTTGCTCCATCATCTACCTTGGAAATTGATTTTGTCATTCGCTTTGAAGATAGACCTACTCCTGTGGAAGTGAAGTCTGCCGATAATACAAAGTCAAAGTCATTGAAGACAATTCTCTCTTCAGAAAAGTATAATATTGACAAAGCAATCAGACTTTCTTCGAAGAATTTTGGAGAGGAGAATAGCATATATTCCATTCCCCTCTATGCTGCATTTCTTCTCTAGAATGCTTTCATTGAAATTGTTCTTGACGGTTCATATCCATCTTTTACCGCAATCGCTTTGATTGTTACGCTCTTGTTATCACCAAAGCTATGTACTTTAAATGGTTCTGTGTATAAAGCCGATTGCTCTGTTGGCTCTGTGCCATCTAATGTGTAGTAGATCTTTGCGCCTTCTGTCTTTGTTGACAATGTTGCATAGAAGTCTTTTCCCCAGTCTCTGTTTGCAATGGAAATCGATGGCGTTGATGCTTCCTTCTTTGCATTGATTTTAACTGTGTACTCTTTTTTGTTTTCATTGGAATCAACAACTAGCAATCTTACTGTGCTTGTACTTCCACTCTCCAGTTTTATAGGATTTGCTACTGTCAATTGCTCACTTTTATCATCTGGAGAAGATCCGTCAAGTGTATAGAATATTCTTATATCCTTACCCAAGTAGTATGTTGGCAAGTCAATGGCAAATAGGATGCTCTCATTTGTTGTTGTGACATTGAATTCGCTCTCTTCACTTGCAAGCATGCTAGCTTTTTCTCCTGATATGTAAATAGTAGGCACAAGAGCTGGCACTGGATTTAGTGTTATTGTTTTTCCTCTATAAAGTGTTCCGTCGATTATTGGATTGCAAAGAAGCGAGAAAGCTTTGTCGCTATCTATGTAGCTTTCAAGATCAACGTATGATATGGTGCTTGATGTTGCATCCTCGATCTTTTTCCATTTTCCATCGCTTGTTATATACCATTGATAGGATATTTCTTTGTCTTTCTGGATAGGTGATACGCTTGCCTCGACGATGAATTTCTCTGGGCTTTCAAGATACAGATAGCCATTCTCTTCAGAAGTTCCAACGCTAGACAAATCAAGAGAAGTTTTTTTCACATTCATCTCGAGAGACGATTCGATTGTGCCTTTATTTTTCATTATCAATGTCAAAGGACCAGTGGTTGCAATTGTATTTCCATTTGAATCAAGAGCTTCTAGAGTTAATATGTAGCGACCAGGTAGAATTGATGTTGAAGTATAAGGGAATGATGATATGTTCTCTTCCAAAGTCGAATCCTTTGATTCCAGTTTCAGTTTATAACTTTCGACATCATATAGATCAGAGATAGCTTTATAATTGTTTTGCACTCTCACTAAAGCTTGATCAATTGTAAGTGTAGGCACATCTACTACAATTGTTGGCTCAAAGCTTGTATTATCTTCAATAGCAATAGTTTCTTCATTTGATTGTCCGACGATGTCTCCATTCTGGTCATATGCATAAATCTTTATTTTCCAACTATCGCCATTTGCAAGATTCTCGATCTTTGTTGGGATTTCAGAGAATTCTTTCGAGAATTGCCCTGCGATCTTGGATGATGTTGGCATATATTTTCCACTCACTAGGTAGCTTTCGATGTTGTAATCTTTTTCTATTGGATTGCCAAGCGAATCAGAGAAAGAGATAGATGAAATTGAAAGTGAGCCAGCGAACAAGCTTGAAGCAAGTACTAGTGACACTATCAAAGTTATTAATTTCGTATGTTTCATTTAAGCCTCCATGATTATTTACAGCTTAAATGATAGTTGTTGAATTTGTTTTCATTTACAAGCTTTGATGTATTTAATAAATCGATTATGTGAAGAAAAAAGAATCCTGGAGTTAAAAATAAAAGCCCTTGCTTTTTCAAGGACTTCAATGTGGGCAGTATAAGGATTGAACTTATGACCCTCGCCACGTCAAGGCGATGCTCTCCCGCTGAGCTAACTGCCCATAATCATTCATTTTATTTGAATGCTCATTAAATTTACCTTAATTAGGTTCTTTTGTCTAGTGCATTTTTTGTGTATTATTTGAATTGTTATGTCGAAAATTGAAAACGAAGAAGAAATCAAGAAAAAAGCAAAGCTTAAGCAAGTCGTTCATGCATCGGTTGTAGCAATCGTGCTAGCTATTGCAATGTTTGTTGTGATGGCAAAGGGGATGTAGATTTTTCATTTATATTTCTTTCGATTCTCAATTTCATATTTGAAAAGGGTTTTCTAATCTAAGGGGGATATATGTTTTCCATCAAGCGGTTTCTTGGAGTAGATAAAGATGATGCTCCATTGCTATATTGTGCTTATTTTGCCTTTTTCTGTTCTGGGATGATGGCGAATGTTCTTGGATGTGTGCTTCCTTATATCAGAGAGTCATATGGTTTTGATTACAGCTTTCAAGGCCTGCTTTCATCTGTCAACCAAATAGGGAACCTTTGCGCTGTTTTGCTTTCTGGCTTCTTGCCATATGCAATTGGAAGAAAGAATTCAACTGTTATCCTTGGCTCGGGCATAGTTTTGGGTCTTTTGTTGATTGCTATCACTGGAAATCCATTTGTCCTTTTGTTGGCTTTTGTCCTTGCTGGTGTAGGAAGGGGAACGATGTCAAATATCACAAATGTGATAGTAGGACAATATGCTAGCAATAAGATAGCTGGTCTTAATCTCTTGCATGCTACATTTGCCATTGGTGCTGTTATCTCTCCATCGGTGGTGGCATCGCTTGGCCCAGAGAGGTGGAGGATTCCTCTTGTCACTATCTCTTTGTTCATGGCTTTTTCCCTATTTATGATTATGAGATCGAGATTGGAAAACAGCCCTACAAAGAAGGAGAAGGATGAGGCTACGATTCCTTTAGCATTCAGTTTCTGGCTTAATACATTTATCTTGTTCTTCTATCTTTGTTGTGAAGCATCTTTGATGAATTGGCTTGTTACATATTTGAAGGATAGCGGAATTTTCTCATCAGGAATTTCGAATTTGATGGCATCATGCCTTTGGGTGACGATTTTAATTGGAAGGCTCCTTTGTGCATATATAGCTTCAAAGATGAACAAGAGTATCTTGATTTTGATTCTTGCTCTGATGTTAACAGGGTTCTACACTCTGATAATACTATCATCCAATGCAATATTGATCTTTTTGGGAATCTTGGGAGTAGGGCTTTCAATGAGTGGGATTTATCCGACGACACTTGGAACTCAAGAGAAGAAGTTCAACAAAAGCACGATAGCAACAGGAACATGTCTTGCTGTCGCAACTCTAGGCTCAATCATAATGCCAATTGTAATAGGCCATGTTGCTCAAGACTATGGGATAAAAACAGGAATGGCAACTATCTTTGTCGCTCTGATTTGTCTTCTGCTCTTGATCGTTGTCAAAGTAATCTACAATTTTAGAGTTGAGCAAAAAAATCGATATAGAGCTAGTTGAAAGGCCCTTATGCTTTTTCTCTCACGAGATTCATGTGCTCTTTCTCGCTTTCTTCCGCTGTTAAGCCATTCCTTCCTGATATTCTTGCAAGAAATGAGTATCTATGAATCCTGTAGCTGTCAAAAGCATCTCTTTTCATTCTCCAGCTCCAGTTTTTGTCGTTGCAAGTGGAAGGGAAGTTCATTCGAGCCTCTTTTCCAAGTTCAAGGATATCTTGCATAGGAAAGATCGCATAATCGGCATTCGACATCATAACAGCCTTGATCAATGACCAGACGATCTCTCTGTCATCTGAGGATAGATACTCTCTGACAATATGCTTGTCATCAGCCGATAAATCATCGTACCAACCTTTTGTTGTATCATTGTCATGTGTTCCTGTATATGCTACGAATGGGCGAGTGTAGTTCATTGGCAAGAAATCATCGAATGTATTGAAAAAGCCTGCTTTGTCGCGTCCAAAGCCAAATTGTGCTATCTTCATACCGGGAAAATTGTTCGAGTCTCTTAGCTTTATTACTCCTTCAGTCATGAAGCCCAGATCCTCAGCAATTATGCTAAGAGGGCCCATTTCTTTCTTTAGAGACTCAAAAAAGCGCTTTCCAGGAGACTTCTTCCATTTTCCTTTCTCTGCTGTTTTGTCTTTTGCTGGGATTTCATAGTAAGCATCAAAGCCTCTGAAATGATCTATGCGTAATACGTCTACGAGCTCAAGTTGTCTTTTTATTCGATCCTTCCACCATGAAAAGTCGTTCTCTTCATGCTTCTTCCAATCATACACAGGGTTGCCCCAAAGCTGTCCTGTTGGGCTGAAATTGTCTGGTGGAACTCCTGATACATCTGTATAATGGCCCTCATCATCATGTTTCAAGAGCTCTAGATTTGCCCATGAGTCTGCGGAATCGGCACCTACGAAGATAGGAATGTCTCCAATTAGCTTTATCCCTAGTTGGTTTACATACCTTTTCAGTGCTCTAAATTGATCGTCAAATAGATATTGCAAAGCTTGCCAGATCTCAATCTCGTCTTTCTTTTCTTCCTTTACACTCTCTATTGTAGAAGGATCTCTGAAGCCCTCTTTTCTGTCCCATATTGTATGCCAGCGAGCATCATTGTACTTCTCATATAGGACCATGAATAGGCTATAGTCATTGAGCCAATATGCCTCTTTGCTCAAAAATGAGGCAAAATCCTTGTTTTTTTTGTTCTTCTTCAAAAATGCTTTTGCAGCTTTCTTTAGAGTCGGGAGCTTCCATTTTATTACATTCTCAAAATCAACTTTTGTTTCAGGAAACTCTGGGTGGACCAAGTCCTTTGCCTCTAGATATCCTTTCTCAGCAAGCAGCACTGGCGAGATCAAAAGCTCATTTCCAGCGAAAGCGGATCTTGCAGAATACGGGCTGTTGCCATAGCCTGTAGGGCCGAGAGGTAGTATTTGCCAGTAGTTTGCGCCACATTCTTTTAGCTTATCAGCAAACCTATAAGCATCCCAACCAAGATCGCCGATTCCGAATTCTGAGGGTAGGGATGTGATATGCATCAAAACTCCATTAGATCTTTTCCCGCTTATATTCATCGCTATTGCTCCAGTTTTTTCAATGTGCTTCCTTCATTGAATGAGTATTCTATGAAATTGTCTTTTTCTACTTTGTTGCCTTCAAGCATAGAGAATATCAATTGCGCAGAAAGCTGTCCTTTTTCTGTTGCGCTTTGTACCACAGTTGTGAGATCTATCCCGATTAGAGATGAATCTAAAATTCCATCGAAACCGACAACTGAGATATCATCAGGTACTTTCAATCCTCTTTCTTTTATTGCGTTGATTACACCGATTGCTACAATATCAGACATGCAAACAAAGCATGTTGGAGTACTATTGTCCAAAATATCCAGAGCTAGTTTCTTCCCGTCTAGAAGTGTTGCACCAGTGCTTTCAATCAAGCATTCGTTGAGCGAAAGGCCATATTTTTGCAAAGCTATCTGGTAGCCAAGCTTTCGTCTTTTGCAAATTGTCTTGGCTCCTTCGGGTGTGAGTGAGGCATATGCATCATCTGGAAGCGTTATTATCGCAATATCCCTGTGACCACACGAAAGAACCTTCTCCATTTCAAATTCCGATGCCTTTACATCATCGATAGCAACAGAGACCATCCCATCTTCTATTGCGCCATCTATTATCAGGGCTGGAAGATTGCGTAGCTTGAAGGCTTCATCTATCTTCTTGTCAAAAAAGAATCCCAGTGCGATAAGAGCATCTACAGTTGCATTCTTTATGGCTTCTGGAATAGAAGAATTCAGAGGAGGAATCAATGTCAATGTGTAGCCATGTTTCTCGCATATGACACCAATTCCTTTTATAATCTCTTGCGTATATGGATTTGCAAGGCTGTTCTCGAGCTTTTGCGGAAGCAAGAAACCAATAGCCATGTGCCGTCCTTTAGAGAAATTCCTTGCAACAGGATCTGGGGAAAAATTCAGCTCTTTTGCAATCGAGAGTATCTTTTCTCTTGTCTCCTTTCCAATTCTCTCAGGATAATTGAAGGCAAAAGAAACGGAAGTCTTCGAGACGCCGGATTTTTTTGCTATATCTGCGATTGTTGCTCTTTTGCCTTTCATTTTTATCGATTATCCTTTTACAGCGCCAGAAAGCACTCCCTTGATTATGTATTTCTGACATGAGATAAAGAAAACGATCACAGGAAGCATTGCAAGCACAAGCATTGCCATCATGGCTCCCATATCTACCGACCCATATCCACCTCTTAGGTATTGTATCGCAACAGGGATCGTCCTATGCTCTGAGCCAAGAGTAAGATAAGGCAAGAGATAGTCGTTCCATACCCACATTGTTTGCAATATCGCAATCGTTATCGCTGTGCTTTTAAGCATTGGCATAACAACCCAGAAGAATGTTTTTACTGGTCCTGCGCCATCAATCATTGCTGCCTCTTCCAAAGCTAGTGGAATCGACTTGATAAAACCAGAAAACATGAATGTAGACATGCCACAGCCAAATCCAACATAGAGTACAATAATACCGAAAGGATTATCAAGATGGATGAGATTTGCAAACTTGCTCATTGTGAACATTACCATCTGGAAGGGAACAATCATTGAAAAAGTAAGCGAAAAATATATAAGAGTCGTTATTTTTCCCTTGACTCGTGTTATGTACCAAGCAAGCATGCTTGTGAAAAGCAAAATGCATATTACAGATGAAACAGTAATCCAAAGAGACCATTTGAATGCATTGAAGAAACCAATCGAAACAAGACCCCTTGTATAGTTTGTAAGGCCGACAAAAGTATCGGAGGAAGGTAGCTTGAATGGCTCTGTTGAGATGAAGAGCTTCGATTTGAATGAGTTTAACAATACAATCACTATAGGCATTATCACAAAGCATGCCACCAAAACAAGAATGACAAACAGGACCCAGTTCAGGGCTTTTTTCTCGACTTTAGCCATATCAGTTCTCAACCTCCTTCTTTCTTGTTATTTTCAGTTGCATTAATGCGATTGCTGCAACGATTATTGTAAAGATAACGGCTTTGGCTTGTCCGACGCCCTCAAAACCAACGCGACCATAGAATGTGTTGAAGATATTCATTGCAAGCATCTCAGTCTTGTGGTTTGGTCCTCCTGCTGTAAGCGCAAGGTTCTGGTCATAAAGCTTGAATCCGTTCGTGATTGTCATAAACAAGCATATCGTGATAGATGGCATTACAGCCGGGATTATTATCTTGAAAAGCGTTGTCGAACTTGATGCTCCATCTATTTCTGCAGCCTCAAGCATATCTGTCTGTATATTCTGTATTGCAGCAATGTAGATTACCATCATATAACCGACATTTTGCCAATTCATCAATATCACCAAGCCCCAGAAGCCATAGGAAGCTCTTGCTGTTATTGATGTCTCAAAATAGGCAAGTGCTCCATTTATGATCACATTCCAAACCCAGCCGAGAACAATTCCGCCTATCAAATTAGGCATGAAGAAGATTGTCCTGAATGTGTTTGTCCCCTTGATATCTCTTGTGAGCAAAATAGCTAGAGTAAATGCAAGGATGTTTATCGACAAGACAGTTACTATAGTGAAAAATAGTGTGAACCAGAATGAATTGGTGAAGTAATTGTCTATCGTGAACGCTTTTATGTAATTCGAGAATCCTATGAAGCTAGCATTCGTTATATTAGTGAATTTGCAAAATGATAGCACGAGACCCCAAAAGAATGGGATTACGAATGCTATAAGAAAGCAGATAAGCGCTGGCAATGCAAATAGCCAGAAATATTTTTTGATTGATTTTTCCATTGTTTTCCCCTGTCTCTAGAGGTGAAGGCCGCCTCTTGAGAGGCGACCTGGTTTGTTTTTACCTTCCTGCAAGCTCTGCTTCTCTTGCCCAAGCATCCTGAGCTGTCTTTACGACAGAATCCCAAGTAACTGAACCGTTGATATACTCTAAGAGAGCTGCGCCGAAGTCTGATTTCCATTGCTCTGAAGGAATAGCTGCGAATGTCCAAGGAATAGAAGAAACGCCATCTTTGTTCATCCATGCAACAACCTGGGCTGCAAGTGGATCTGTTGGCATTTCGTCAGCGCCAAATGAATTGAATGGAGTAATAAATCCAAGCTGTTCGTTGACAATCTTCTTTCCTGTTTCGGATGAGAACAGCCATGTCAAGAATACATCTGCACCTTTTTGTGCTTCTGCTGATGCGTTCTTGTTGATTGAAAGATAGTTCTCAGTTCCAACAGCAAGTCCTGATTTCTCTTCTCCCTTTATACCCATGTAGATAGGGATGAACTTGATGTCTTCATTTGCTACAGTGTTTCCTGGAACACCAAGAATCTGTGATGCGCCCCAGTTTCCATTCTGGACCATTGCTGCCTGTCCAAGTGCAAACTCTGCCATTGAATCATCGACAGACTTTCCACCCAAAAGGCCCTTAGCTGTTGTGCTGTTGTCGAGGTAGAGGTCCCAAAGTTGCTTGAATTCCTTGTTGTACTTGAATTCAAATGTCTTTGCAGCGACGCCATAAAGTGTTGCATCCGATCCGTTTGCTCTGTCTTTCATTTCAGCATAGAGAGGGATATTGAATAGGTGAGTCTGCCATCTCCAGTCATTGCCTGGTGCCATTGAAGTTGAAGCAAATACACCCTTGATTCCAAGCTGGTCTTTCTTTGCTGTCATATCTTCAACGACTTCCTTCAATTTTGCAAAGGAGTTGATCTCATCCATTGAAGATGCTTTTGCTCCATCAAGTGCAAAATATGCTCTCATGATTGCATCGTTGTAGATTATTCCATAGCCTTCGACTGCGTATGGGACTGCTGCAATCATTCCATCTGGTGTCTTCAATGCCATAGACTTGTCAGCCAAAAGAGAGTAGAAGGAAGTTCCAGATAGATCTGCGACATCATCTAGGCTTCCCATCAATCCTACAGGACCATTTGTCTGGAAGATCACAGGTGGATTTGACTTTGCTATCTCAGACTTCAAAGTTGAAGCATACTGGTTGGAAGCAGCTGTTTCTACCTTGAGAGTATATTCTGGATTTTCAGCCTCAAATGCTGGTTTTACAACATTTGTATATACATCTGCGATTTCTGGCTTGAAGTTCAGGAAGTATACCTCTGTTTTTCCTGAAGTGCCTGATTCATTAGCTCCACTTGCAAATACGCTTGTAATAGCAAGGGCTGCAATGAGCAAGATACTTAGTGTCTTTTTCATTTTCTTCTCCTTTTGCAATAATCCATGGATATATAGGATTATGCCTTATAATTAAATGCTAAATCGGTTTTATAAACCGGTCAACATAAAATTTTATTTTTTATGTTTCCTTATTTTTCCTTTACTGCATATAAAATTGGCATAACAGTGTCGTTCTCTATTGGCATTGACGGCGACAATTTGTAGAATGTTGGTGTCATGAACAACTTCAATATTTTTACAGCAAAGCTTGATCAAATTGCCAACCACTTTGGTTGGAGTCTGTCAGCTACAATGGGAGTGGGGCAAGTGTTGATGATTCTGGTGGGTCTTCTTCTTATTTGGCTTGCAATTAAGAAAGAAATGGAGCCAACACTTCTGCTTCCTATGGGATTCGGTGCGATTCTGGTCAATATGCCAGGATCTATTATTGCAAGTGAGCATGGTATACTCACATGGCTATACAACACAGGTATAGATGTTTACGAGGTTTTTCCGCTTCTCCTTTTCATTGGAATTGGTGCAATGATCGATTTTGGACCTCTTATCCAGAAGCCTTGGCTTATATTCGTCGGAGCTGCAGGACAAGGTGGAATCTTCCTTTCGATGATGCTTGCATCGCTGTTCTTCCCACTCAATGATGCAGCTTCCATTGGAATCATTGGAGCCGCAGATGGTCCAACAGCAATCCTCGTTTCACAACGTCTTGGTTCAACGTTCATCGCTCCTATCTTGATTGTTGCTTATTGCTATATGGCCTTGGTGCCCATCATACAGCCTGTAGTGTTGAAAGCGACAACAACAAAGACAGAGAGAGCTATAAAGATGACATATTCGGCAGGGTCTGTGTCTCAATCGACAAAGATAATATTCCCAATCGCTGTTACAATCATATGCTCATTGATTGCTCCTGATTCAGCAGCGCTTGTAGGTATGTTGATGTTTGGAAATCTCTTGAGGGAGTGTGGTGTTCTTGCATCACTTTCTCGTGCAGCACAAGATGTTCTTTCACCGCTTATTTCTCTTTTGCTTGGTCTTGCGATTTCTCCAATGCTCAATGCAAACGACTTGCTTACAGTAGGTACGATTATGATTATCATATTCGGTCTGCTTGCATTTGTATTTGATACAGCTTGTGGAGTGTTCTTCATCAAGATTGCTAATCTCTTTATAAAGAAAGAGAATAGATTGAATCCTCTTATTGGGGGAGCTGGCATCTCGGCATTCCCTATGTCCTCAAGAGTTGTTCAGAAGGTCGGACAGGAAGCCAACAAGCAAAACCACTTGTTGCCATTTGCTTTAGGAGCGAATGTTGCGGGTCAGATTGGTTCCGTGCTTGCTGGTGGCTTGTTGCTAGGCTTATTGGGCTAAAGGAGTTGGTATGGAAAAGTTTTTAGCATCATTTCATGTAGAGGATATATTTGTGACATCTCCTCTCACAGCAGTCGAGATTGGTTTTCTTGCTTGGGCTCTTCTTGCGCTTTCTATGGCAGCGATTTTTGTTGTTGTCTTGATTGTAAACAAAGTCTTCAAGAAGAAGAAATAGTTGTTGCATATATCGTGTTGCTCCTCCTGGAAAAGAATCTGGGAGGATTTTCTTTTCTCTTGGCAATCCATTGGGATATGTTGACCTTTTTCTTCAAAGACTGTTAGCTTTTTAACAGGGAGTATTGAATGGGATTTTTCAAGCAACTTAAGGAAGTATGCATTTCTGTTTTGCCAATAGCTTTGATTGCTATTGTCCTAGGTCTGTTTCTCTCTGTATTTGAGACAACTATTCCTATTTGGCAATTTCTGCTTTCTGTTTTATTTGTAATTATTGGCCTTACGTTGTTTCTTCTTGGAGTCAATCTTGGCTTTGTCCCTGTTGGCAACAAGTTGGGTTCATATATTACTGGAAAGAAGAACATATGGCTTTTGCTTTCTCTTGGTTTTTTGCTTGGGGTGATTATTACGATTGCAGAACCTGATGTTACAGTCCTTGCAGAACAAGTCGTTGCAATAAATCCAGCAATGTCGAAAGTCCTCTTGATTATTATGATTGCTTTAGGTGTTGGTATAATGATGGCTGCTTCCTACCTTAGGGAAGTTGCTGGATTTTCATTAAAGCTTGCATTTTTGATATCTGTTATAGTTATTTTTTTAGTGGCTCGATTTGTGCCTGAGTTCTTTGTCTCTATCGCGTTCGATTCAGGTGGTGCAACTACAGGACCAATGGCTGTTCCTTTTATCATGGCTTTGGGATTAGGGGTTTCAGCAACCCATGGCGCTAAAGAGGAAGATTCCTTTGGTTATACTGGGCTTGCATCATTTGGCCCAGTCCTTTTTGTTCTTTTGCTTGGTCTTTTCGCAAATGGTTCATTCACCAATTCGGTTTCTGCATCTGAAAGCCTATCAATGCTAGAAGTGTTCATTATAGAAGTCAAGGATGTTTCTATTGCACTCTCGCCATTGATTGCAATCTGCTTGATCGTACAGTTTTTCATAATGAAATTGCCAAGGATACAAGCTTTTAGACTTTTTTCTGGTATTGTCTACACTTGGATAGGTGTTATTCTTTTTCTTTTTTCTGTAAAGTCATCATTCATGCCTGTTGCATCTGCACTTGGCGAGGCTCTTGCGAATTGCAATGAATCGATTTTGATATTGACAGGATTGATCCTTGGTTCAGCTGTCGTTTTAGCTGAGCCGGCAATTTGGCTTTTGACAGAGCAAGTCGAGGAAGTCTCTCAAGGGAGGATAAAGAGGACAGTGATGCTTGCATTCATTTCAATAGGCGTAGCATTGGCTGTTGTCTTGTCGCTTGTTCGCGTTGTCCATGGGCTTTCCATATGGTGTTTTCTACTGCCTGGCTATGCATTGATTCTTGCTCTTATGCCATTTTGCCAGACGCTGTTTGTCGCTATTGCATTCGACTCGGGAGGCGTTGCAACAGGGCCAATGTCATCGACATTTCTTTTGCCTTTTACTACAGGAGCCGCCTCTGTATTGGCGGTCAATGCATCAGAGGCGAGTTTTGGAATGATAGGGCTTATTGCGATGATGCCAATAATTTCTATTGAGATATTAGGTGTTATCGTCAATGTTATAATTAAGAAGAGCGAGAAGAAAGGAGTTGAAAATGGATAAGATGTTGTTGGCTATAGTAGATAAAGGCGATGCCTCGAAGGTTATGGCTTCAGCAAGAGATGCTGGAGCTACTGGAGGAACAATTGTCAATGCCAGGGGTACAGCTTCAAGTTCTATTCTTGCAGCTCTAGGTCTTGGCGATAGCAAGAAAGAGCTCCTTTACTCATTTGTAGATTCAGAGAACAGTGACAATATAAAAGAAAAGATTTTGGCAGATGGCTGTGCCAAGGGTGTTTTGGCCTTTGTTCCAACATTGTCGGAGGGTTTTGATATGGATTTTGATTGGATTTTGATTCAAGTGATTTGCGAAAGAGGTTATGCTGATGACATAATGGCTGTTGCGAGAAAAGCTGGAGCGACAGGAGGATCCATTGTGCATGCTCATGGAACAGCAAAGCCTGATGATGTTAAATTCTTCGGTTTCCATATTGTTCCAGAGAAAGATATGCTTATGATTATTGAGAAAAAAGAGAAGGCCTCCGAAATAAAGAAAGCTATATCCAAAATGGAGGCACTCAACAAGAAGGGAAAAGCTGTTGTCTTCACTCTTCCTGTTTGCTCTTTTGATAATTTCAGCTGATTCTTGAATCTGTATTTTTTATGTAATTTGATTCATCTTGTTGACTAGATTCTTTTATAGCAAGAGAATTCCCTCAGTTTTTGCCAAGAGGGTGCTAAATCTTTCCCTTTTGGTTTTTGGTTTGTATCTTTAGTATTATGTTTTCTATTTAATTTTAGGAGTTTTCTATGGTTAAATCATTGTTCAGCAGGGTTCGGCAATATAAATGGAAAGCTGTTGTGACTCCGATTTTCATGGTTGGGGAAGTTGCAATGGAAGTCATAATTCCAACTTTAATGGCGTTGATTATCGATAACGGTGTTGCCAATGGCGATATGGATTATATATGGTCTATGTCAATTCGCCTTGTCGCAGCGGCTTTTCTTGCTCTTTCTTTCGGTGTTTTGAGTGCAATTACTGGAGCATATGCCTCCTCGGGATTTGCAACTAATCTAAGGCATGATCTCTATCAAAAGATACAGGATTTTTCTTTTTCTGATATTGATAGGTTCTCATCATCGTCTTTGATTACAAGGCTTACTACTGATGTGCAAAATGTGCAAATGACATTTCAGATGTCCATAAGGATGCTCTTCAGAAGCCCAGTGATGTTTATTTTCGCAATTATAATGGTAGCTCGAAATGGAGGTGTGCTTGCAACTGTTTTTGCAGTCGCTATTCCTATAATAATCATGGCTGTCTATGTTGTCTTGAAAAAGACACATCAAAGCTTTACCAAAGCATTCAAAGGCTATGATGGTTTTAATATGGTTGTGCAAGAGAATCTAAATGGCATAAGAACGGTCAAGGCTTATGTTCGCGAGGATGAGCAAATCGATAAGTTCACTAAAGCTGCTGATGAGATCAAGAAGAATTTTGTCAAAGGCCAGAGATTAATGGCAATTACAAGCCCTATGATGATGTTTGTCTCTTATGCTTGCATGATTGCGATATCATACTTTGGTGCAAAGCTCATCAACGTTGGCTCGATGGAAACAGGACAATTGATGAGCATATATACATATACTGGTCAGATTCTCTCATCATTGATCATGTCAGCAATGATTATTGTGATGTTCTCAATAGCATGGCCTAGCATGCAAAGGATTACAGAGGTCTTGAATGCTGTGCCATCGATGGACAGAAACGAGAATGGCGATAAGACAGTCGAGGATGGCTCAATAGAGTTCAAGGATGTTTCGTTCGGATACAAAAAGGGCGTCGATGTCCTCAAGGATATAAACCTTGAGATCAAATCAGGCGAGACGGTTGGGATACTTGGCACAACTGGATCCGGAAAGACGACATTGATTTCGTTGATTGCACGTCTCTATGATGTTGATAAAGGCCAGGTCCTAGTTGGCGGAAAGGATGTTAGATCATATGACTTGTACTCGCTTAGGCAGGCTGTCTCAGTTGTTCTTCAGAAGAATACTTTGTTTTCTGGGACAATTGCTGATAATCTCAGGTGGGGCAAAAGCGATGCGACATTGGATGAGATGCGACAAGCTGCGGAAAACTCATCAGCTCTTTCCTTTATAGAGGAAAAACCAGAGGGCTTCGATTCCTGGGTAGAGCAGGGCGGCGCTAACTTCTCTGGAGGCCAAAAACAAAGGCTTTGCATTGCGAGAGCATTGTTGAAGAATCCAAGGATATTGATTCTTGATGATTCGACATCCGCTGTTGATACAGCAACAGACAAAAAAATAAGGGATGCGTTGAGCCAGAGAGTGAAGGGAATGACAAAGATCATAATCTCGCAAAGGGTTTCTTCTGTAGAGGATGCAGACAAGATAATAATCATGTCGAATGGCAAAATCGAGGATATTGGAACATCCGATGAGCTTCTTAAGAGGAATGAGTCGTACCAGGTTCTATATAAAACACAGCAGGAGGGTGCATTGCATGGCTAAGATGAAGATGGGTGCTAAAGCAAAACATCCGATTAAAACTCTTTCAAGAGTCTTGAAAGAAGTGTTTGGAGACAAGAAAAAACAGCTGTTAATTATCTTTTTCTGTATAATCGCGACAGCTTTTGCAACAGTTTACTCTGCCAATTTCCTTGGTAGCTTCATTGACGATTTCGTAGAGCCTCTCATTGGAGTTGAGAATCCAGATTGGCATCCTGCAATTGTGTCTCTTGTTAAGTATGGAGCAGTTGTTGCATTTTCGATATTCTTCAATTTCCTAATGTCATATATGATGGTTACTATCTCGCAAAGCTCGATTTACAAAATAAGAATCGATATGTTCAAAAAGCTTGAGTCTCTTCCGATCTCTTTCTTTGATACCAATTCGCATGGGTCATTGATGAGTAGGTTCTCGAACGACACAGATACATTGAATCAATTGATTTCAAATGGCCTTATCCAGCTTTTGTCGGCCTTGATAACTGTCGTTTGGGTCTTTGTATCTATGTTTGCAAATTCTTGGAAGCTGACATTGGTTGTAATCTTGTTTATATTCTTGATGCTCTTTTCAACATCATCTGTAGCAAAGTATTCAGGAAAGAACTATTCGAAACAGCAAAAGAATCTTGGAGATGTGAATGGTTTTATCGAGGAGATGATCAATGGCCAGAGAGTTGTGAAGGTCTTTAACCACGAGAAAAAGAGTATGGCCGATTTCGACAAGCTTGACGAGACTCTTAGGCTTTCGATGAGTCGTGCAAACAGTTGGGCGAACTCAATGGGACCGATTTCGAACAACATAGGAAACATACAATATGTTGTACTTGTTCTTTTCGGAGCATTCATTGCGATAAGAAGTGGAGGAGTATATACAATTGGGCTCCTTGCAGCTTTCTTGCAACTATCACGATCATTCTCGATGAACATTGGGCAAATGTCCAACCAAATGAATACAGTACTTGTTGCCCTTGCTGGTGCTGAGAGGATTTTTGAGTTGATTGATCAAAAGAGCGAATCGGATAATGGAACTGTTACTTTGGTGAATCTTCAAGAAAACAGCAATGGTCAAATGGTTCAAAGCAGCAACAGCACTGGTCGTTGGGCATGGAAGATAAATGACAAGATAAAGCTTTACAAAGCAGATGATGTAAAGAAAAGCATTGATATAGACTATGTCTCTCCTTCTGATAAAAAAGATGATTGGAAAAAAGCGCAAGATGGCTCTCTTTATAGATATGTGCCTCTTAAAGGCGATATTATCTTGAGCCACGTGGATTTTGGCTATGTTGAGGATAAAGTTGTTCTCCATGATATCTCGCTTTATGCAAAGCCGGGACAGAAAATTGCTTTTGTCGGTTCAACAGGTGCAGGAAAGACAACAATCACTAATCTTCTAAATAGATTCTATAATATCCAAAGAGGTGTGATTACATTCGATGGAATCGATATCAAGGATATAAAGCTAGAAGACTTGAGGCATTCATTGGGCATGGTGTTGCAAGATACCAATCTCTTTACAGGAACAATCAAGGAGAATATAAGATTCGGTAAGCTTGATGCGACAGATGAGGATGTCGAAAATGCAGCAAAGCTTGCCAATGCCCACGATTTCATAATGATGATGCCTGACGGATATGATACTATGCTCACAAACAATGGAGAGAGCTTATCGCAAGGTCAAAGGCAACTTATATCTATTGCTAGAGCCGCCATTGCTGATGCGCCCGTTCTTATTATGGATGAGGCAACTAGCTCAATCGACACGCATACAGAGGCACTTGTTCAATCTGGAATGGATAGGCTCATGGAGGGAAGAACGGTCTTTGTTATTGCACATAGGCTTTCGACTGTAAGGAATGCTGATGCGATAATGGTGTTAGATCATGGTAGGATTATCGAAAGAGGGAGCCATGATGATCTTATAAAAGCAAAAGGCGTTTACTATAAATTGTATACTGGCATGTTTGAATTGGATTAAACAGCAGGGGCTTAAAAGGCCCCTGCTCTTTTGCAATAAATCCTTATCTTTCTATCCTTTAAAAAGGAAGCTTTGCTATCTCTTTCGGATCATTCTCTATAGCCTTCGGAAGTGAGACTCTTGAGTCGAAGACCTTCATATCCTTGAAGCCTGTTCCAGTCAGAAGCACAACAACTGTCGCATCCTCACCGAGCTCATTTTTCAAATGCTCTGTATCTTTTTTCAAAGATGCATATGCGCAAGCTGCTGCAGGTTCTGCAAGCACTCCTGCCATCGATGTAAGCTCGAGTTGCGAATCTAGAATATCGTTATCAGAAACAGTCACAGCCCAGCCTTTTGATTGCTTTATGTACTTTACAGCCATTCTTCCATTGGCCGGGAGCCCGACAGATATTGAATCGGCTCTGGTTGTTGCATTGAATTCGCTATAGTCTCCTTCGTTCAATGCATTTGAGATTGCTGCAGATTGTTCACTCTGACAACAGATTATTCTTGGCATTCTGTCTGTGATTCCAGCTTTCATCAAATCGATAAAGCCTTTTGCAACTCCTGCTATTATGCATCCATCCCCGACTGGGACATATATTGCATCTGGCACTTTTCGTCCCATCTGTTCAAATAGCTCAATCGATACAGATTTCTTTCCTTCGATTGTCATCGGATTGTAGGCTGTATTTCTATTGATGCCGCCTTTGAGCTTTGTATATTCGATTGAGAGCTTGAATGCATCATCATAGCTTCCTTTTACAGGAACTACCTTTGCTCCATAGAGCACAGATTGCATGAGTTTGTTGATTGGTGCTGTAGCTGGCACGAATAGTATGATATCCAAATCCATCGCCGCCCCGACAGCTGACATTGCAGCGCCCGCGTTCCCTGTAGATGCAAGTGCGATTTTCTTCTCGCCCAAGGCCTTTGCTTGGAGTGCCACTTCGAATGATGCTCTGTCTTTGAAGGAACCAGATATAAGCTGTGAATCGAGTTTGAAGAACAAGTTTCTTACACCAAGTTTCCTTGAAAGCCTTCTTGGCTCCATCAAAGGTGTAATTCCAATAGGATATTCAGATTCATCTGTAGCAGGGTAGGGATAGAAGTCATTTGCACTGACATGTTCTTTCTCCTTTGCTCTTTTCAATACTTCATCGGAAAGCTCGACAATCAAATCGCCTTTTGGGAATGTCTTGCCATCGTTTTCTTTTGAGCATTCTGGGCATTGGTACATGAGTTTGTCTGTTTCATAGATTCTATTACAATCGGAACATACATATTTAAAACGCATTTTTCCTCCTAGAAGAAAGCCGAGGTAAAATCCTCGGCTCCTGTCTTAGTGCTTGATCATCGAGTTGAACTCGTTTATTAGCTTATCGATCTTCGATGTCATCTTTGGAATTGATTTCCAGTACTCTCTGTCATACCATTGCCTGTTAAGCTCTTCATATGTCTTTCCTTGTTGCTCAACCCATGTATAGTACTTCAGGTTATGTATTCTGAGTCTCTCATAGTAGGAAAGCTCAAGAGCATTGTCGATTCTCTGATGCATCAAGCTTCCAGAATGAACTCTAGCAGCTTCCATAGTGGAGAATGCTCCTTGTTTTGCCTCAAGCTCCTTCAAGCGTGAAGTGTACATAACAGATGAGTCTGTGAGGATTGTAAATACTACATCATTCTCATCCATTTCATAGTACTTAGCCATCTTTATTGCTGAGAGCATGTTGCCGATTCCTGAGATTCCAAAGAGTTGCAAGTCTGCAATTTGCTTATCTGTAAGTCCAACAGATCTCAAGTAGTCATTTCCATCTTTCTCATTGAATAGCCTGTAGATATCCATACAATCCTGGTCGTCGATAGCAAGGATCATGTCTGTATTCTTGACATTGTGGATCCATGGTACATGCTTGTCTCCGATTCCTTCGATTCTGTGGTCTCCAAAACCGTTTCTCAATAGAGTTGGGCATTGCAATGCTTCTCCAGCTCCAATCTTGATATTAGGGTAGACATCCTTTAGATGATCTCCTGCAGCGAGTGTTCCGCCAGATCCAGTGGATGAGGCATATGCTCGGACGTTCTCTGCTTTTATACCAAGCTCCTTGATTACTTCAAGAATTGCTGAACCTGTTACTTCATAGTGCCATAGGTAGTTCTCGAATTGCTCAAATTGGTTGAAGATAACAATGTGCTTTCCTCTTTCCCTATCAAGCTCATGGCACTTGTCGAAAATCTCTTTTACATTGGATTCGCAACCAGGAGTTGCTATAATCTCGCCAGCAACAGTCTTGAGCCAATTGAATCTCTCTTGGGACATGTTCTCTGGTAGGATAGCGATGGATTTGCAACCCAAAAGAGCTGAGTTGTAAGCTCCTCCTCTGCAATAGTTTCCTGTTGAAGGCCATACAGCAACTTGCTCGACAGCATCGAAGTTTCCTGTTACCAATGCTGGTGCAAGACATGCATATGTAGCTCCTACCTTGTGCACACCACATGGGAACCATTTTCCAGCAAGAGCAAAGATCCTTGCCTTTGTCCCTGTGATCTGTCGTGGAATTTCGATGTAGTTCACATCGCCATATAGCCCGCCTTTTTCCTTTGGCTCATTGTGCCAGTTTATTCTGTATAGATTTATTGGATCGACATCCCATAGTCCTGTAGTCTTCAGTTTTTCTTTTACGCTATCAGGAATGAGATTTGGGTTCTTCATCTCGGCGAAGGTTGGAAGGACGATTCCTTTCTCTTTGCAACGCTCAGCGTTTTTCTTGATTATTTGAGGATGTTTTTTTAGATTGATTAGCATTTTTCAAGCTCCTTCTTGTTTGGATTATAATTTGATATGCAACAGAACGCAACAAAATAATCACGATATGCATTAAAAGTTTATTTCAGGATTCGTCCGTTTTTTGCTATCTTTATTCTGCTATCCTTAAGAGAACAAGAGAAGAGCTCATCGACTTTGGAGCCGCATTTTTGGTATCCAAACTCTTCCATGAATATGTTCTTGAGCTCTTTTTTCGTGTAAGAGTTCTTGTCGCTGTTTTCAAGTATGTAGAGAATGCAATTGGCGCCTTCTATGTAAGGAATCTGGTATGAGTAGCGGACATAGCTATCTGGCGTTGGACGAAAGTAGTTCTCGTTGTCTACATGAAAGACTTTTTCCTTATTCTCTTCTGTGACCATAAACGTTAATGATGATGCTATTTCATTGAATATTGGCAATATTCGGGAGCCGACTTTTTGCAATGAGAATGAATTTATTACCCGTTTGAACAGAAGCTGTTCACGAATAGGTGCCTCAGAGCGTATAGTTGCTTCCATGTTTTGCTTTATTTCAAAATCAAGGGCCCTTGAGATAATCATATCGGCTGAGGCTTTCTTTTTCTCGAGATTCGCTATTGTATATTCCTTCTTCTCAATCATAGTATGATTCTAAAAACCAAATAGCATAAGATGCAACATTTTTCGTACAAGCTTCAAGCTTATGTGGTAGATATTTGTTTTTTATTTGAAGATTGCTGTTTTATGCTTGCCATTTGAAGAAAACAAGCATTATTGATAATAGCGTGGAGGGTAAAATCATGGATGAGAATAAACAAGATGTTGAATTTACTGAGGGAGCAAAAGATGAAAAACAATGCTGCTCGAAGGATGAAAAGGCGTGTTGTGCTAAGAAGTGTGCATCGCCTTTGTCGATATTCACACTTGGGCTTTTAGCAGTTGTTTTTTCACTGTGGAATTCAGTATTTGCGCCATTGGGCTTTGTATTGGGACTGATTGCTGTGATCAAAGGCCATAAAGCAAGACACTTGGAAAGTGTTCCAGGCCTTTCGACAGCTGGCTGGGTGATGGCAATCGTTTCGATGGTGATCTCTGGCATAAGCTTGGTTTATGCAATTTGCACATTTTCGTTTTTTGCATTTCCGTATCATCATGTGTTCTATAGAACCTTCTGGTTTTAGAGCCGTGTTTTGATTTACGAAGGCAGGGGTTGGTTTATGGTTCCTCTGCCTTTTTTTATTGAGCATCTTGCTTTGTAATTCTATAAACATTGGATTGGTGCTATTATTTTGTTGTGAAAAAAGCTTTTATCAAAATCATAATGTTTCTTGTCATAGCTTTTCCTATTCTTGCTGAGACTTTTGAGAAATATGATTTCACATTTTACAAAACAGTTGATGGCTCTGTTGCGATAATGAATGATGAGAGGCTGGGTTTCGATTATACAGGCTATGGTTTCTTAGGGCAGAACATGACAACTGGCCTTTATATCAGATTCGGTATGCAAGCTCCATATTCGACTTTGATTTCCATTTTTGAAAAAGATTCTGATCAGCAAGAGTTGCCTGAGGACTCTTCGCAACTTCCATCTGCCGATAGTGGCGATACAGATTCAGATGGCAGCGATGCAATAGCTTTGCCAGATGATGTTGCTTTGATTGATTCCAATAAAAGTTCGCAAATTAAATTGAGTGATGAAGATGCAAATCCCGATGTGAAAGGTGGAAGGGAGTTTGTATTTTCCTCTACTATAGGGCCAGCTTTCAGGCATTTTATCTCAAATGAAGTTGTTTGGTATATGGGACTTGGGATATCAAGCAAGATAACGGAGAGCACGACAGGATCAAACAGCAATGGGATTTTTACGAGTTTTGAATTGAATGTCGGGTCGGACTTGGATATGGGTTTTCGTTTGGATATCGCATCAAATACATCACTTAGGATCGGCGTTCATATGACAACAGGGCTTATCACATACACAAACTCATCATTTTCCGATCCAAATGACAATGTCGTTTTCTCTAATGAGATCAAAGCCGATATCTTCACAAAGGTTGGTGAGAAATCATCAACAGAGGCCTCTGGCTATATAGGGCTTGCTCATGTTTTCAAGCCAAAAGTTGTTCAACGCTACCGCTATTCGAATAAAACATCGATTCTGGGTGGCGGGACGATTTATGAGCTTTGATGACTTCTCGAAACTATTATTTTTCCTGCAGTAATCCAAAAATTTGGATAAATAATTCTTGCCTAATATGGATTTTATGGTAAACTCTAGGAAGGTTATATAGGATTTATCCAAAATTTTGAACATGAAGAACGTAAAGCTTAAAGACATTGCACAGACAACAGGAGTCTCTGTTTCAACTGTTTCTAGGATTCTTTCTGGTGATAAATCGAGAAAGATGAAAGATGAAACAGTGAAAGAGGTTTTGAGGGTAGCTAGTGAATTAGGCTATTATTCAGATAAGAAAAAAAAGCTCAAGAATGCTGTTGGAAAATTGAACATTGCTGTTTTGTTTGTATCGGATCATGAGAGCATACTTTCTCCATTCTTCTCGCAGATAATCGAAGGAATAAGAAACGAGATAGATCTTCTTTCGGAATATATGAACATATCATTCGAGATTCTTTCTCTAGATACATTGGCATTCGAGCAAAGACTTGATAAGAGGTCAATTGATGCAGCAATAATCCTTGGCCGCACACGAGAGTCTGTCATAAAAAGGATAAAGGATACAGTACCGAACATAATATATTGTGGGCTGAACACTATCGGATTGATGGATGAGGTTATTTGCGATGCAAAAGAGGGTATTAAGGATGCTGTCAAATTCCTCTATCAAACTGGTGCGCGAAAAATCGCATATATTGGTCCGACATCCATCCAAAATGAGATTATGAACGAACATAGATACGTTGGATACATAGAGGCATTGGCGGATTTGAATCTCGCTTATGATCCTAGTCTTGTAGAGGATGTATTCTTGAAGGTCAACGATGGCTTCGATGGTGCAAGAAAGCTTTTGGCAAGAGTGATGCCAGATGCTGTTGTTGCAGCAAATGATAATGTGGCTCTTGGCGTACTGGGGTATCTTGAAGAGGCTGGCATAAAAGTTCCTGACGATATCTCTGTGATTGGTTTTGACAACATAGATTTGTCGGCATTTTCCCATCCGCCTCTTACTACTTTCGATGTTCCTAAGATGGAGCTTGGGCATTTTGCTTTGAAGTTTCTGATCGACAGGATAGAAAATCCAAGAGAGAGGGATATAAGGATCACTATTCCTTATCAAGTAGTTGTGAGAAAGTCGACAAAAAAGAGGATGAGAATATGAAAAAGATATTGTTTATGCATGGAGGCGGACCAACAGCTGTGATCAATGCCTCTCTTGCTGGTTCATTGATGGAATTGAAGCAAATGGGCATCAAGGACGGGATTCTTGCTTCCCGATTTGGAACCGGAGGGCTATTGAATAAGGATATTATTGAAATTCCAGAGCTTTCCGATGACGATTTATACAGGCTATCGAGGACACCTGGATCAGCAATTGGCACAGGGCGAGATCATTTGGAGAGCGAAGATTATGAGCGTCTTGCTGATAATCTAGAAGAGCTAGGTGTTGGCTTTGTCGTGCTTACGGGCGGAAATGGAACCATGGATACAGCAAGGAAGCTGGCCAAGTGTTGCAAGGAAAGAGGCATAATCGTAACAGGAACGCCAAAGACTATGGATAACGATTTGTCTCTTACTGATCATTCTCCAGGATTTCCTTCTGCTGCAAGATACCTTGCCGGCTCTGTGCGGGAGGCATGCCAAGATGTAAGGAGCCTTCCCATCCATATAGTTGTTATTGAAGCATTCGGGAGAGATGCTGGCTGGGTAGCAGCATCATCTGCGTTGGCAAAAAGCAAGGAAAACAGAGGCCCTGAGATGATTCTCCTTCCTGAAGTTGCATTCGATGAAGATAAATTCCTGGATCGTGCCGAATCATTGTTCAAGAGAAATGGAGGATTTGTGATTGTCGCCTCTGAAGGCTTGAGATATAAAAGTGGCAAGCCTATTGTGGAACCTGTTTTCCAAGTTGGTAGAAGTACATATTTCGGCGATGTCTCTTCTCATCTTGCTCTTTTGATTACAAGGAAGCTTGGGATAAAAAGCAGATCCGAGAAGCCTGGAATCCTTGGCCGCTCATCCATTATGTGGCAAAGCGAACTTGATAGGAAAGAGGCGATAGAAGCTGGACGATTAAGTGTTATTTGCGCACTTGAGGGCAAAAGCGGCTATATGAGCATCATAAAAAGGGAATCAAGCAATCCTTATTCATCGACTGTTTTGGCTCATGAAATCTCTGATGAGATTTTACAGGCCAGAGTAATGCCAGATGAGTATATCGACAATGATGGTTTTGGTGTGACAGATGCGTTTTTGGAATACGCAAAACCTCTGGTTGGCGAGGATTTGGGCACTTTCAAGTCATTTGTATAAGAATAAAGGAGATTACTATGGATATAAAGTATTTCAGTTATGGCCCAGAGAGGCTTGGGGAGGGAAAGATACCTGTAAAGTGCCTTGGCGATAGCGGGGAGGTTTTTACCGAGATAGCTCTTGAGATGGTATCGAAGATTGAAGAAAACAACAAAAAGCATGAGCATACAGTATTCATTGTTCCCGTTGGTCCGGTAGGACAATACCCTATCTTTGTCAGATTTGTGAAAGAAAGGAACTTGAGCCTTGAAAATGTCTGGTTCATAAACATGGATGAGTATCTTGACGATGAGAAAAGATATATCTCGAAATCGCATATGCTCTCATTCAGAGGCTTTATGGATAGAGTTGTATATAGCCAGATCCCAAATGAGCTGAATATACCAGAGAGCCACAGGATATTCCCGGATCCTGATGATACAGGCCGAATCATGCGCACTATCGATGAGCTAGGAAAGGTCGATATTGCATTTGGAGGTATCGGGATCAATGGCCATCTTGCATTCAACGAAGCTGAGGATGTCAGTGCTAAGGAATTTGCACTTCGCGAGACAAGAGTCCTTGAAATAAGCAGGGAAACAAGAGTTGCAAATGCGATTGGAGACCTAAATGGCGCAATTGATGCTATGCCAAAGTATGCTGTAACAATCGGAATGAGAGAGATCCTTTCAGCAAGGAAAGTAGTTATAGGAGTTTTCAGACCATGGCATAGAGCTGTTTTGAGAGAAGCTCTTTTCGCTCCTGTCTCTGGTCATTTTCCGGCAACGCTTTTGCAAGAGCATCCAAATGCAATGATTCTTGCAAACAACATTGCATCTGAAAAAGCATTCTAAGAAAAATAGATATAACAAGGAGTAATATGAGTTTAATACCACTTAGACCAATTCTGGATGCGACAGACAAATACAACTATGCACAAGGTGCATTCAATGTAAACGCTTGCGCCCAAGCAGAGGCTGTTATAAGAATACATGAGATTTTCAGATCTCCTGCCATATTGCAAGGTGCTGATCTCGCCAATGGCTTCATGGGCGGTCGCATAGATTTCATGAATGCAACGATTGATGATAAGATAAAAGGTGCAAAGAACATTGCAAATGCTGTGATAAAAGCAGCTAAGGATTCTCCGATTCCAATTGCTTTGCATCTTGACCATGGAAGGGATTTTGAGTCTGTGAAGGCTGCAATCTCTGGCGGATACACTTCAGTAATGATCGATGGCTCTTCTCTCCCTTTGGAAGAGAATATAGAGCTTACTAGGGAAGTCGTTAAGTATGCACACGAAAGGGGTGTTACAGTCGAGGGAGAGCTTGGTGTACTTGCTGGTGTAGAGGACCATGTCTTCAGTGCTAATAGTACATACACAAATCCATTGGATGCATTGAGATTCTTCAAAGAGACGAAGTGCGATGCTCTAGCCATAAGCTATGGCACTATGCATGGAGCAAACAAAGGAAAGAACGCTGTAGTGCGAAAGGAGATTGCGATTGCAATAAAAGAGCTTCTGTTGCATGAAGGGATACATGGCGTGCTTGTCTCACACGGCTCCTCGACTGTGCCCAAGTATATAGTTGAGGAGATCAATGCGCTTGGAGGCGATATCAAGGATGCATATGGAATTCCTCTTAATCAATTGATTGAAGTGTCACATCTTGGGATTGGGAAGATCAATGTCGATACAGACATACGCCTTGCTGTCACAAGGAATGTCAGAGAGTTCTTTGAAAAGTACCCGGAGATGAAAAAAGATCAATACATTTCGAAGGTATGGGAGTTGTTGAATGCAAATCCAAAGGCCTTTGACCCTAGAGTTTATCTTCCTGGAATCATGGATAGCGTGATGTATGGAAACATACCATCTGATAGTGTCGCTCGCTTGATATCTGTCATAAAAGATGGAGTTATGGAGGTGGTCGGAACGTTGATTGTTGAATTCGGGCAAGTTGGCAAGGCACCTCTTGTGAAGCTTTCTTCTCTTGATCAAATGGCAGAATTCTACAAAAAGGAAGGCATTTGATGAAAAAACAACATATATTCGTAAACTTCAAGAGATTTGATGTTCCGGCAGAGTTCGGTGGTGTGAATCGTATCGCAAAGATAGATGATTATGCGCCTTCTATTATTCGAAAGGTTCTTCCTGAGTTGGAAAAATACAACAAGGATAAGGTTCGGTTCGTACACTACTATCCAGAGGCACAGCTTATTGGTGCAATCAAATCAACAGAAAAGAGCAATTGCCTTGAAATTGGTAGCCAGAGTGTCTATAGAAACGATATCTCAAAGGGTGGGAATTTTGGCGCATTCACAACGCTCAGGCCTGCAGCGGCTGTAAAGGCTATCGGATGCACATCTACGATAATTGGCCATTGCGAGGAAAGAAATGAGATGCGTGAGCTTTTGAGCATGGCAGGGATCAATGATACGAAACCTATCAATAAGGTTCTTAATATGGAAGTCCTGAGAGCCCAAAGCCAAGGCTTGTCAGTTTTGTTTTGCATAGGAGAGAGAGCCGAGGAAGTCCAATCTTGGGACAGCGTAATCAAATGTCAACTCGTAGATGGCCTAAAGGATGCTGAGCTTGGATCGGTTGTCATTGCATATGAGCCTGTTTGGTCAATCGGACCGGGGAAAACACCGGCAGACAAAGCATACATCACGAAGGTCGCAAGACTTGTAAAAGAGACAATCGGAGATGTTCCAGTTGTCTATGGTGGCGGTTTGAAGGAAGAAAATGCTTCAATACTTGCATCGATTGACGAGATTGATGGAGGTCTAATTGCTCTGACGCGTTTCTCTGGTGATATTGGTTTTTACCCAGAAGAGTATTTGAATATCATAAAGCTTTATATGAAAGAAAAGGAGTCAAAATGAAGATCGATTTTGAATATGGACAAGGAGTGATGAGCGCAAATCTTCCTGATAATACAGATGTTTTCATCCCAGGAGTAACTGTAGCAGATCCTCCATATATACCAGAGGACAGGCTCGAGGAGGAAACTCTGAAAAGCATCAGAAATCCAATCGGAATGGAACCGCTTTCAAAGCTTGCCAAAAAAGGAAGCAAAGTTACAATCGTCTTTCCAGATCGTGTAAAGGGTGGAGAGCAACCAACAAGCCACAGAAAGATATCTATCAGGCTGATATTGAAAGAGCTTTATGCAGCGGGAGTAGAGAAGAAGGATATTCTTTTGATTTGCTCGAATGGGCTCCACAGAAAGAATACAGAAAAGGAGATCAGAGGAGTTCTTGGCGATGAGCTTTTCAATGAGTTCTGGTATTCGCACCAGATTATAAACCATGATAGCGAGGATTATGAGCACCTTGTCGACTTGGGTGTTACAGATCGTGGCGATCCGGTTTTGATGAACAAATATGTCTATGATAGCGATGTTGCTATCCTTATCGGACATGTGCAAGGAAATCCATATGGTGGCTATTCCGGAGGCTATAAGCATTGTGCTACTGGAATAACGCATTGGAGGAGCATTGCAAGCCACCATGTTCCAGAAGTAATGCATAGATCTGATTTTACTCCTGTATCAGGGCATTCTCTTATGAGAACCAAGTTCAATGAGATAGGAATGCACATGGAAAAGTGCATGAATAAGAAGTTCTTCTGTTGTGATGCTGTCCTGGATACAAAGAGCAGGCAAATCTCAATTTGGTCTGGATACGCAAAGGAAATGATGCCCCCCAGTTGGCAAGATGCAGACAAAAGAACGTATGTGCATTGGGCAGAGAAGAAATACGATGTCCTGGTTTTCGGTATGCCACAGTTCTTCCACTACGGGGAGGGAATGGGAACTAATCCTATAATGCTTATGCAAGCTTTGTCGGCACAAGTTATCAGACATAAAAGGATAATGAGCGACAAATGCGTCATTATTTGCTCATCGATTTGCAATGGATTCTTCCATGATGAGCTTTGGCCTTACACGAGAGAGATGTATCAAATGTTCAAGCATGATCAGATGAATACTCTTGTCGATATGAACCGCCTTGGCGAGTATTTCGCTACAAACGAGGAGTACATAAGAAAATACAGATTCGCTAATGCATTCCATCCTTTCCATGGATTCTCGATGATCTCTTGTGGGCATATTGCAGAAATGAATACAAGTGCAATATACATAGTTGGAGCACAAGATCCAGGCTATGCTCGCGCAATGGGATTAAAGACTCGTGCTACATTCGAAGAGGCTTTGGCAGATGCAAAAAGGAAGTTTGTTGGCGAAAATCCAAATATTCTTGCACTTCCTCTTACATTCAAGACAGCTGCAGTTCATCTATGCATGAAGAATGATGAGAACTGAATAATCTAAAGACATGCTTGCTTCTAGTTGATTTTTGCCAGAAGCAAGCATTGCTGGATCAAAATGCAACTCAAGGGGGAAGATATTGTGATTTCTTACCATCCAAATCCTCACATTAAACGAGATTCGATTTTTCTTTTAAACGGCCTTTGGGATTATGCAATAACAAAAAAGGGAAAATATAAAAATCCATCCGATGTTATATGGCAAGGGAAGATCAATGTTCCTTACTCTCCTGAGGCAAAGCTTAGTGGGCTGTTGCATACTTTGCAACCATCAGAAGAGCTTTGGTACCACCTTAATCTCGATATCGAGCGAAAAGCAGGCGAGAGGTATTTCTTTACAGCTGGAGCAATAGATCATAGCTGTGAAATCTTTTTAAATGGAGTGAGCATCAAAAGACACTCTGGTGGATATACACCTGTTGTTGCAGAGCTCACAGATAATCTGCTAGATGGGAAAAATTCTATTTCTATACGAGTTGTCGATCCAACAGATAAAGGACCTTTCGCAAGAGGAAAGCAGACATTGAAGCCACATGGTATGTGGTACAGATGCCAAAGTGGGATATGGCAAAGCGTATACATTGAGAGAAAGAAGAGTTTATTTGTTGACGATTTTGAGTATGAAAGCCTTGAATCATTGGATGGCATAAGAGTCAAAATAGATTCATCAGATGGCAATAAGCATGATTGCATTCTCGAGTTCAATGGAGAGAGATATGTGCTCTCAACATGCCAGTGGCATATTTTGAAAGTAGACAATGCGCATCCTTGGTCACCAGAGAATCCATACATTTATCCTGTTTCAATTCTTTTACATGATGATAGGATCGAAAGCTACGTAGCAATAAGGACAGTAGCAATTGAAAACAAAAGGATATTGCTCAATGGCAAAGAGTATTTTTGCAATGGTGTGCTGGACCAAGGCTATAACAATGATGGTCTTTACACATTCACTCCAGAGCAAATGGAGCATGATATAGAATTCATAAAGAGCTTAGGCTTCAATACGATAAGAAAGCATATCAAGGTCGAGGAGTCTTTCTATTACTACCTTTGCGATCTGAAGGGAGTTCTTGTTTGGCAAGATATGCCATCTGGTTCAAAATCTTCATTCATCGTTTCAAAGATCCCAGCAATCATTGAGTCATTTCAGCTTCCAGATACTCGATACAGAAGACTCTTTGGAAGAAGCGACAAAAATGGCATAGTAGAGTTTGAGAACAATATGCAAGAGATTGTTTCAAAGCTCAATTTCTTCAAATGCATAATAGTCTGGACAATATTCAATGAAGGGTGGGGCCAGTTCGATGCAAAGGAAATGACAGAAAAACTTCGAGCTTTGGATCCAACAAGGCTTATAGACTCTACATCTGGTTGGCATGATCAGATGTGTGGTGACTTCTATAGCAGACATGTTTACTTCAAGAAATACAACTACAAAGGTGATAAAGCAAAAAGAGCCGAGGTCCTTTCTGAGTTCGGAGGCTTAATCTACAGAATAGCGGGGCATGTATACAACGATAAGGATTTCATTTACAAGAAAGTTGAAACAAAAGAGGAGTTTCTTTCTCATCTGAAAGCTCTCTTTGACAACATAAGAGAAGAAAAGAAGAAAGGCCTTGCTGCATCTATCTATACCCAGAGCGTTGATGTCGAGGAGGAATCCAATGGCTTTGTTACATATGACAGAGAGGTTGTAAAGGCCGATGTTGAAGATTTAAGGAAGATAATATTGATTCCCAATTAGATAATCTCATTATTGCATATATCTCTTATTCCTGGTTGTGTGCATTTTTAAAGCAAGGATGACGATATTCCTTGGCAATAGGAATATCATTCATCTGATTCATCTTGTGACTTTGTCCATAAGATCTTGATATGTGCTTACATGCTCATAATGAATATCTCTTGTTCGAATGCTGCTAAACAGTTTTTTTGCACAAGAGATTTTTCCATTTTCGATTCCTCTTAACTCTTCAGAATCAAGAGTTCCCTTTGTCTCTGCAACAAAGAAGATATGCTTTACTTTATCTTGATGAAATACAATTGCCCAGTCTGGGGCATAGTTTCCCATTGGTGTTGGAATCTGAAATCCTCTTGGAAGTTTTGCATAGATATAGACCTCGTTATCTGGAATATCCAAATCCTCTGCAAACTTTCTTTCCACAGTCCCATCAAGAAACATGTATTCCTGAATGCTCTTTTTTCCGTCATATGCTTTTACAAAATCTCGATCAACTTTCTCAGCTGTGAAGATTGATGAATCATATGGAGCAGCATTTTTTGCTTCAGAGTAGGAGATATGTTCGACAATCATCGTTGCTTTCTGGTAGTTGATGAACTTTGAAACTTGAGCAATAAAGTCCTCTGGATTGAGCTTGAACATATCAAAAACATCGACTCGTAAGCCTTTTAAGATAGCAACGACAGTTTTTCTTGTAAGACTTGTAGCTTTCGATATCTTTCCTACAAGATCATAGGTAGTCGATGAGGCTTTGAGTCCGAGTTTTCTGTTCTCTGAAGCAGTGGTTATGAAGCTGTCTTTCGACTCAATTCCATCCTGCGTCATAATATCTTTCTGTTCACCTTTTCGAATGACATATTGAAGTTCCCTTACATTAAGATGGTCGTTGATATAATCAGTTGCTTTCTGAATCAGTTCATTGCTGTCGAAATCGACCTTGTAGACATACTTAGGACTGATTGCTTTCCAAAGTTCCTGGAATTCCTTCTTGTAGAAGTTCTCATTAAGAGGGTTGTCAAGAATCTTTGTACCTCGTGCATCCTTGAAGAGCTCATTGAGAACATTAGGATCGAATACAGCTTTGACAAGTTTGACTATGCCTTCTTGCAATGGTCTTAGCTCTTCAGGAAGCGGTGCAAGAGTCCCTTGCTTCTCAGCATCCTTAAAGAGATCTGAAACGGTATCATCATCTTTTAGATAATCATTCTTGATAAGATATTTGTATATACCCTTTGCAATCTGTTCAGTAATGACTGTATTCTTTCCATCAACAACGATTGTCTTTCCTTTGAAGTAGTCATAATCTGCTTTTCTTGGGCGCTCTGCCATGTTCTCCTTCATCTCGTTCTGGAGATTGCTGACAAAAGAGGCATAGCTGTCGCTAGCGATGACAGTGAGCATGTTGATATCAAAGACATTATCTCCCAGAAGATCCTTGTCCATCCTGTTGCCATCTTTATCAACACAGATTCTTAAGCCTCTTCCTACTTCCTGACGCTGTGCAACATCATTGTTTGAATGCTTGAGTGTGCAAATCTGAAAGATGTTAGGGTTGTCCCATCCTTCTCGGAGTGCTGAATGAGAGAAGATGAAGCGAGTGGGTTCTTCAAAACTGAGGAGCCTTTCTTTGTTCTTCATAATAAGATCAAATGCTGAGATATCATTAGCCTCATCAGAGCCTCTCTCAAGCTTGCTATCTACAAAATGGCCTTTCTTGTCGATGCTGAAATAGCCATTATGAACAAGATGGACATCGGAGCACATCTTTCTGAGATACTTCTGATAAGGAGATTCTGTGAAGAGTGATAGCCTTCTATTGAGCTCTGACTGATACTCTTCCTCAAAGACTTTTCCATATTCTCCTAGAGACGTCTCTCCATTCTCATCATATTGCCTATACTTTGCTACTTCATCTATGAAGAAGAGTGAAAGTGTCTTGATACCTTTATTGAAAAGTTCTTCTTCCTTATCGAAGTGTGATGTAATTGTCTCCCTTATCTGGATTCTTCTAATATCATCTTCAGAGACATCTCCAACAGCATCTCCTGCATATAGGGTAGTACCATTTCCAAGTGTTATGCTGTTATATTTCGGATCGATCGAGCTTATGAAATAATCCTTCCTATATTGCTCCATCTCCCCAGATTCAGCATAGATGCTCTCACCTTGCTGGAAGCTCTTCACAACTCGCTTTACTCCATTTTTCTGGCGCTTTTCAA
>ERZ808252.311-NODE-311-length-49409-cov-3.924707_pt1 | contig 49409 bp, 38 predicted proteins | sample MGYA00521242_ERZ808252 | MGnify/ENA primary metagenome ERZ808252 (study PRJEB31516, sample SAMN03275581) | gut metagenome | biome: mammalia-associated habitat; material: feces | host: Papio cynocephalus | place: Kenya | collected 2012-08-07 ... | reverse complement strand
AGGGCGAAGAATTTGATCAGGATCTTAGGGAAGGCGTTCTTCCTAGCTGGTCTCTTAGAGCTCTTGGTTCTCTTGCAAATAAGGGTGGACGTAATGTAGTTGAAAATCTTAAGGTTATTACCTGGGATAGAGTTATTTATCCGTCTCATCCTCATGCTTATACTACTAGACTTGTAAGCGAGTCTGCTGGAATTCGTGATAATTCTATTAATACTATGAATAAAAATGGTAAACTCATTCCTATTACAAATGAGTCTGTTGTTTCATATATTAAATCAGAATCTGGGAGAATTAAATCTCTTATTGAGCAGGTTGATTTTATGTATGAATCTACTGATATCGTAGATAATGGACGTAGAGTAAGACTTGTTGCTAAGAATGGTGATATCTTTATGATAAATCTTGAAAATCATGTTGCTAATGAAATTGAAAAATATTGTCTGACTAGAAGATAAATAATACATGAATTAGGTAGAAGGGTTGTTCCCTTCTACCTAGCTTTTATTACGTCAACTTATAAATAAATATTAGATATATTGAAAGGAGGAAAATAATATTATGCCTGTAATGTATAATAATGTAAATACTGGTGCACCGCAGCAGTTTAATATATATTATCATATGTCTACTAATAATAAGTCTTTTCTAGAAATGCATCAATTTCTAAAAGACCGTGGAATACAAAATAATAAATTTATGCTTGTTCTTCTAAACCCAGAACTTGCAAGAATAGATCCTAGGGATCCTAATCTTCCAATGCCTTATAGAGCTCTTGTATTAAGGGAATGCCTATCCAATCCTTGGTATTTCTTTAGAGAAATTATAAGGGTACCTCAGGAAGGTCAAACAGCAGGTGTACCTTTCCAATTAAATAGAGGAAACTTGGCACTTTTATTCTGTCTTATGCTCAATATGAATATATATCTTGAACTTCCTCGACAGACAGGTAAGACTATTGGAGCAGTTTGTTGGTATCTTTATTTGTATAACTTTGGAACTCAGAATTCTCAGATGTCTTTCTTAAATAAGAAGCTTGACGATGCTAAGCTTAACTTACAGCGTCTTAAGAATATAAGAGATCTTCTTCCTTCTTATTTAAAAATGGATTCTGCTTATAGTGCAGATGGCACTAAGTTAAAGTCTAGAAGTAATGTCGAAAGTATGCAGCATGTCTTAAATAATAACAATATTAAGACCATGCCGTCTGCTAGATCTGCCAATGCAGCAGCCAGCCTTTTAAGAGGTCAGACTACGCCTATTATATACATGGATGAGTATGCCTTCATGCCATATAATAATATCGTTTACTCTAACATGATTCCTGCATTTAATACTGCAGCGCAGAATGCTAAGCAAAATGGATCTCCTTATGGACTTCTTTTAACTTCTACCCCCGGATTCTTAACTACAGATGAAGGTAAAGCCGCATTTGATCTTAAGAATAGAGCTACTGTATTTAGTGAAAACTGGTATGATCTTCCTGTAAATGCAATTATGGATATTATTCATACTAATACAAATTCTAATTTTGTATATATTAAATATACTTATCAGCAGCTTGGTAAATCTGAAGAATGGTTTAGAGATCTTTGTATTACTCTTAATAAGGATTGGGAAGCAATACGTCGAGAGATTCTTCTTGAATGGGCTCTTGCTAATACCAATTCTCCATTTAGTCCTGAAGATCTTGATACTATAAAGAGTTTATTAAGACAGCCTATAAATACAGTTCTTATAAATAATAAGTATGAATTAAGAATATATGAAAAAATAGATCTTAGATATCCGCCTATAATGGGAGTCGACGTCTCTGGTGGATATAGAAGAGACTCTTCTGCAATAACTATTATAGATTCTTATAGTACAAGGGTTACCGCAGAAATGAATAATAACTTTATATCTACCCCTGAATTAGCAATGGTTATATATAAAATAGTAACCGAATGGATTCCTAATGCAGTAGTAAATATAGAGCGAAATGGCGGATTCGGTGCATCTGTTATTGCAAGATTACTTCAGACTTCTATAAGAAAGAATCTTTTCTATACAATAAAAGATAAAGTTGTAGAAGAAAGAGTTCTCGGATCTGCTATTCATAAAACAACACAAAAAACAAAAGTTTATGGTTCAGATTCTACTAAAACTGAAAGAGAAACTCTTATGGAGATTCTCCGAGATAGAGTAGAATATCATAAAGACAAGATAGTATCTCCTATAATATATGAAGAACTTTCTGGTCTTGAAGTTAAAAAGGACGGTAGAATTGAGCATTCTAGTAATACTCATGACGACCAGGTATTCTCATGGCTCTGGGCTCTTTATGTATATTACTATGGTGGAGATTTAATGCGGAACTGGGGTATAACAAAACATGTTCTGCGTACTGATGCCGATCTTGAAGAAGCTGTTGTAGATATTGGAGAAGAACAGGAAGATGTTGTAGGAAGTATCGATACTGCAGATAATCCTGATATTCAATCACAGCTTGATGCTATGGATAGATCTCCTGGTAAGAAATCTTATCAAGAATTTTCTAAAGAAGAAGAAGCTAAAGATAATGCATATTTAGCAAAAATTTTAGCAGATAAAAATATAAGAAATACATTAAATAGTAAATTTAAAGTTATGGCTTCTGAATATTCTAATAACGATGGAAGCTCTGTAACTAATATTCCTACAGATGTATTTATGAACTTTAATAAAGATGATAATGAAATAAATCAGTATTCAGTTTTACAAGGAAACTTGTCTAATTTATTTGGAGGTAAGTAATATGCCTATAGCAAATAAAATGAATAAATTACTTGATAAAATAGAAAGACGTCTTGGAACTAGTCAGCTTAAACTCCCAGATTATCTTTCTAAAGATAAATGGGCTAGTGTAGTTATTTCTAATGAAACTCTTGATACATTTAGCAGATATTTTCCTAATACATTAAAAATTAATCTCGATCTTTCTACTAGGCGAGTAGATGGATGGTATGTAATAGATGAATATGTACCAGATGGAGTAGAAATACTTGGAGTTAGAGATATAGACTGGACTACATATAATGCAGATGCTTTTGCTTCTCAGCAAGCTGAAGGATATGGAGTTTATGGAATGCTTGTTAATAACTATGGATTAGATGATATTGCTCTTGCACAAATGAGAGCAGATATGCTTTCTCTTTACAATAATAATATCTTTGTAGATTTTAAAGCTCCTAATCTTGTAAAAGTAAACTCTGTATCTAGAAATGATATGGTTAAGTTTTCTGGTTCTATACCGATTGAATTACTTATTAAGCATGCTGATAATCTTATGACAATTCCTGCAACTATGATGGAGATATTTGAAGATCTTGCTCAAGCAGATGTAGCTACATTCTTATATCAGGAACTTAAATATTATGATGGTCTTGAAACAGTATATGCAAATATTGATCTTAGACTCAATGATCTTGCAGATGCTGCAAGTAAGAGATCTGATATTGTAAGTCAGCTTGAAGATTCTTATGTTTCTGCTGCTAATAAAAATCAGCCAATTATGTTTACAGTATAAAAAATAAAGAGAAGAGCAAAATGCTCTTCTCCTTTTTCTTTCCTATTAAAACCCCATATAATCTATATTTTTATTAAAGAAATGCTCTCTAATAATATGAGAAACAGCACATAATTTCTTTAAATAATATTTCTGATCAAGATGAATAGCTAAATGATTTTTACCATCTTTAGATATGTCTCTAGCTACATCTATATATTTAAATATGTATTTAATGAAATATTTAAATTCTTTTTCTGTAAAACTATCATATTTATCACTAGTTTCAAATAAAGATGAAGTTTCATATCTTTGATTTATTTTTTCAACCTTTAATGAATCAAATTCAGTATATCTTTTAAAAAGAAGTTTATTATAAACATCTTGTGGAAGATCAGTAAGGAATAAATATAATTCATTATTTTTATCTATATAAAAATAATAATTTATATCAAAACTGTCCATTTCTTTAACAAACTGCTGAATTATCATAATTGATTTCTCCCTTTAATTTATAAATATAATTGTAGATTATGTATAAGGTTAAATAAGTTCTCAGGGTTAGGTGATGGAAGCAATCTATAACAAATAACAATTTTCTCTTTATTTTTTATTACATCAGAAAATTCTTCTTTGCTCATTTTAAGTATATCGCTCTTTACCATCTTTTTAATAAATTTAAGATGTTTCTTTACATCAATATTCATATATAGCCATTCGCATTTACAATTTATTATTGGATTCATTATATTTTCTGCATTAACTTTATTATCGTGCAAAAGCATAGTTAAAAATTGATATTCACTATACCAAGCATTAGAAAATATATTTTCTACAGGTTTTCTTTTTCCAGATGCTATATCTTTTATGATCATATTCTTTATAATCTTCATATCTATAGAAATTAATTGATATGTGATATCTGGATATGGAGCGAGGGTTAAATCTAATAGATAACTAAAAAGTTCATTACAAAAATTCTCAGTTCTTATATAATTTGCATATATAGGAATAGCAAACTGATATAGAGCATGATTCTTTTCACATTCATCTTTTAATTCATCTTTAAAATCTCTCGTTTCAGTTTCAAGAGGTATATCTGATATATTAATATTTTGAAATTGCTCTTCAATATTATCAAATGATATTCCATCAGGATCAAATGGTTCTGATGGTTTATTCATGCTAAAGATTTGTTTCATTATAGCATTCTTTGATATATAAAGTAATGCATCATTATACTCTTCTTTATTCATGACAATATCTTTATCAAATAAAGGAATAAAATAATTATCATTCATTTTTATTTTTCAAGGTCTTCTATATTATTAGAATTACTACCTTTAATAAACCGTCCTTCTATTGAATTTGATTTCTCTTCAGGTACTTCTTTAAATGTCCTTCCAGTTGCTAATACAACTTTATTTGTTCCAGGTTCTGGTCTCCCAACATAATTTAGCATATTACTTGCGGATAAATACATATTAAAAGACATTATTGAATAATAGAGTCCCATAATTCTATCAAGATTCATATCACAATAATTATCAGGACTTGATAAATACATTCTTACTCCAGGTTCTTTGTCTGCATTAGCAATTCCTCTGTCTATTATATATGGAACAAACTCTATATATTTTCCCATAGGTAATCGCTTTATTTTACATTCTGGAGTAGGAGTAGTTATTATTAATTTTCCATTATAAGTTGCAAAAAGATTGCTATACTTTGGGCTATTAAACCACTCTATTATTTTTTCTAAATTATTCTTTATAAGAAAATATTCACTTGGACCTATTCTAATAAATGCTTTTTCTGATCCATTAGTAGGTTTAACTATATTTTCTATAGATAAATAATAATCAAAATTTCTTCTTATTGTTGTTAATGATTTTATATTCTCTAATCCTTCTACAGGATATTCGAATTCATTATAATAAAGATTTCGTTTACCTCCAACTACTTTGGCAAATCCTGTGTTAAATTTTAATACAGCATTATTACCAATGATATATACGATATCAGACATCTTATCTATATTATCAATTGGATTACTCATTATTTTTTGCTATAGCCTTTCTCGATTTTTGTTACTTTTAAGTTTTCAAATTTATAAAAAATAATAAAGTAACCCAGATACCTGTAAATAGGTATCTGGGAAACTATTATCTTTTTACAAAGCTGTTACTTCACAAGTTCCATCAGACTTGAATTTGATGGAATATCTCTTTATAATTCCCTGATTAGGAATTCCAAAGAAACATGTTCCATTATCCATAGTCAGATCAAATTCACGAGTTGCTGCATTAACAGAAGTTATTCTGAATCTAAATGCAGCTCCTCTATTATTGTTTAATACATCTGCAAATGTAGGTGTATTAAAATAAGCATTCTCAAGACGAGATGTTATCTCATGCTTGAGATCACTTGGGCAATTACCAATTGTAGAAAGATCTACAATTGTATTTAATTCCTTCAAACGAGAATCATACATTTCTCGTTTACGAATTGAATTTAATCCTCCTGTAAAGATAGATTCAATTAACTGTCGATCAAGAACCTTTTTCTTACTATTAGGATCCTTGGTCTTGATCTCATATATGGGCATCATTTCATAACAAGTATTACCCATATTAATACCTGCTATAAGCTTGCGACGTCGATCAATAATGCAACCCGTATCAATCGTAAAGGATTTATCCGGAACCATTACATTGTTATTATTCAGTGTTATAATCTCTATCATACCTGTTGGTATATTAGAGTTAGGCCAGCACTGAGTTCTAACTTCTATTCTATAGCCACGAGAATTTGCTATCTTCTCAATTTCTGCTATAAAATCTAGATCGGAGTTATTTTCTGCAACCTTTGTTGCAGACTGCGTGGTTGTATTTGTACTAAAAGTAATATCACCACCCTTAGGTCCAAATGCATTCTTTACCATATTAAAAATATCCTTTTGAGTATAATTCTTCTTTCTACCCTCAGGATTCTTTTCTATGATGCTACTGATGTTTTCCTTAATAAGATCTGTATCAGTATCACTTGTAGCCTTATCGGCTTTTGCTTTAGGATCAGGCTTCTTCTTTACAGGAGAAGTTGCTGCTGGGTCATTCTTCAGCCATCCATCACCAGCAGGATTTTCTGTAGCAGCAGTCTGAGTCTGGGCTTGCTGTTGAGTGGTTTTCGGTTCCTCTTTAACTATAGGAGCCTGGTCAGATGTAACATCATTTTCATGATGTACAGTAGTTTCATTGCTATAAATAGCAATGGTTTCAGCACTTGATTCTGTACCTTTGAAAGTAGAATCTGTATTCTCTGTCTTTACAGGTTCTACCTTAGAATCAGAAGCAACTTTAACCTCTTCATATATAGGGGTTGCTTCTTCTTTGACTTCCTCAGATGTAACATTTTCATCAGTCCGATTAGTATCATCGATGATTTTTGTATTTTCATCAGCAGATACCACCTTATCATACTCCTTCTTAATCTTACGACCATAATATGCAATCTGCATATCAAGTATCGCATCCCGAATAAGTTCTCCAATCATTTTTTTATTTCTCCTTTTAAATTAAATATATTTTATGAATCAAATATGTTTGATTCATAATAATAATATATATTTATGAATTTATTTCATATTGATTCATAAATATCATAGGCTGAATTAATTTAGCCCTTGCATTCTCAACTTCAGATAATTTACTATCCAATGTATTAGCATTCATATTAACCTCAACACATTTGGTTGCATATTTACTAAAGACTGGCTTTTTATATTCATAAAATTTTCTAGTATAATAGAATCCATCATCTACTATATCTTTATAAATAGTATTAACGTCTCTGGTACGGCCAAATGTTTGTTGAGCTAATACTCTACTCTTGAAGGGTTCAGCTAAATTAACTGTTTCAGTTAATCCTTTAATATCCATTGCTGCTCCAGCAGATTTAGTTGTAGTAAGAATTATCTTCTTGCTTAATTGCTCTGCTTTAAGCTCTGATGGAATTATACTTGTATAAATACCAACTTGATTTATTAACTCTGGGAAGTTTTCATAAATCCATTTCTGTACTTCAAGTATAGCTTCATTGGTTCCTATATAAAATAGACTCTTACCAGGTTTACGAATTGCTGCATCTACCAAGATATATAGAAGTTTTAAGAAATTTTCATTATGAATTAAATAATCAGTATATTTAATTCTATTCAATCCATAATTATTCTTACATTCTGTAGCTTCTACAGGACTTGGCATACTGTTAAATCTAATAGCAGCATACTTTGTATGAGGATCTTCATTTCGATTAAATAAATCTATAGATGGTACATTCTTAAAGTACAATCTATAAATATTATTTTCAGCCATATCAGATCTTCCAGGTGTTGCTGTAAGATAATAAGTCAAATAAGTATTACTATAGCAATCTATTTGAAACATATTATCAAAATTTAAATGAGCTTCATCATAGAATTTGATTCCTATATTACAATATTTAAAGAAATCAGATACTGTTTCCCAACCTTTGCTATCTCCAATACTTCTTAATGTAGAATGTGTAGAAAGAATAACTTTATATTTTGATACATCTCGATTCATTAATTTCATAAATGATGGAGCACCACTTATCAAATATATTTCATCCGCAGATATATCAGTATATTCTATAAAGAACTTCTTCCACTGTTCTAGCCATCCCACACTATCAGTAATTACAATAGGTCTTAATTGTAAAAATGCTGTTGTAGCTATAGCGCAATATGTCTTACCTTTACCAGTATTTAAATTCACACATAGCATTGGATAATGCTTATTATATGAATACTTACCAGAAGATATCATAAACCGTATAGCTTCAGATTGTGTTTCATCTCTAGGTTTATACTTAAGATTAATTTGTCCTATAGATTTATATGGGTCTACATCATAATCGATTACCGGATCAGAGGAAAATACTCGTGAAAGAAAATCAAGATCTATACCTCTAGGAAGGTATAGAATTTTCTTTTCTTTATCATATATCATCCCTTTTGGAAATCTTTTATGATAAGTCATATCATAAATAGAAAATGTCTTCTCAATTGTAGGTGCATCTCCTAGATTATAATCATATATTTCTATATGAGTTCGGTATGCAACTATTTTATTCATATTTTTATACTCCTTATATTAATTCGAAAAAATAAAAGCCTATATATACTCTCTATATAAGTTGACTAAGCTTATATAGAAAGGTATATATAGGGTTGGAAGAAAATCAGACCGGAGAAATATTTTAAGAAGGTCTGATTTTGTCGAAAATAAATTTGAGCAAATAATCTAATCTTTTTATTTACTCATACTAATATTATATAATCAAAATATCAATTATTTCGATTATTAGAAATGAATAATATTAGTTGTATTATTTGTATCAGAACCTCGTTTAACACCAATAGATTCAATAGGAAATCCTTTTACACTATCATTAACAATTTCTGCTACTGAAACAAATGGTATTACCCATTTCGGAACAGGTTCTGCTATTGGAATTGCAATGGCATCTATTCCATCTGAATATTGTTTAGTTTTTAATAATGCTATTGCTTTATTATATACTTCTGGAAATGTATCTCTGATCTTATCTATATTCTTAGAATTTATATCAACTTTTACAATGTCTATAGGATTTCTAGTTGTAAGATCAAGAGCTTCAGTTCCTTCTTCATGAAGCGCATTATATGCATATGATGCTACTATACCTTGAATACGCATAGGATTCTCATATGTGGATACTGCTTTCACTTGTGCAGGTTTATAATATTTCTTTTCTCCAGCATTTATAGAATCAAATATTTCTTGTTCTACTTTATTAATATCCTTTAATACTCTTACTATATCAATAGATTCAGAATCAAGAATATCATCATAAAGTATTTTCTTTAAATGCTCTTGTGTTGTAGGATTACTTGTAGACTTAACAAATGCATCCATTCCTTTTATATCAAGAGACTTCTCTTCAGGAACTATATGTCCTTCCTGAAGCTCTATCTTAGATGCATAATGTTTCTTTGCATCCGTTATAAGCAATCTCTTAAATAGAAATTCTGTTTTTAAACTCATCAAACATGGATTGGTATTATTTTTATTTGTATTAGAATTAGCACAATATACTTGCATATATGAGTTTACCAATGAACTCATACAATACGTAAATACATTGATAATAGAATATCTTAATCCATCCTGAGGAGTTATAATCATAGGATTAATTTCTCTATCAGCTTCCATCTCTTCATCATAAGCTTCAGGATTATTAGGATCAAGTTCATTTACTTTAAGATCAGATACTTTAGATTTCATTGTGTCTACATCAGTTACCATTTTCTTTATCTTCATTGGTATACCTGCGCACATATTTCTTACGTATCTATACAATCCATCATAACAAACTATAGCACTATCAGTATCCTGAATAATACTTACTTTTCTTATAAGAGATTTCATCTTTGCTACTCTATTTACAATTTGTTTATCATAATAAACAAATTCTTTTAATAAATCCCTAAGTTCATTAATCTCCTTCTTTATCTTTTCCGGAGGTTCATTAGGATCCATAAAAGGTTCATCTAATAATTGAAGAATGTAAATAGTAATATCTTGAACAGGCTTATTATCTATAAAATTATAAAGATTATTTTTATAGAATAATCTATCAAGATCATCTTGAGGAAGTTTCTCAAGTATTTCCCAAATAATATTCATTTCCTGTTCGGATGGTACCCATCCAAATCCGGTAGAATGAAGTATCTGGAAAAATGTTTCTTCTATAGATGCATGATTTGTAATTACTTCATAATTTCTATAATATCTCTTTTCGTTAATTACATTATAAATGAATTCTATAACTTCTTCCATAGATGACATAGGTACATTATTTGCAAGGAAATTCTCAAAGAATAATGCTGCAGATGAAATTGCAGACTGTCCTTGAGTAGTTATTGCGCTTGCAACATGTACATTATAAAACATGGAAGAATACTGACCGCAAACGCCATAAACAAATATGCGATCTGATTTTGTTCACATAGTTCGCTACTCTATGCAGTTCTTTTATGAACTTCTCTAGTATTTCTCTAGACGATCAGACTATATCTTTACCATTTTACAGGAATGAGTACAGGACTTAGCATTTTAAGCCTCTTAGTCGTTGAACCTTCTTAGAACTTTTTCTAAGATCGGCTGCTGATTATACATTCTTATCTACTTAGGGTTGCCCCATATAGAATCTCTTTTGTTGTTTCTGACTTTCGTCCCCATATATAATTTATGGTAAAAGAGCTTTAGCACTTCCCAGCAATTCTCACATTTTAATCGACATTCTTTCGAATGAAGTGGGCTCTATGGCATTTAACCCATTCGCGTCAATCTTATAAAGGAGCTGCATTAGATTATACTTCTCAAAGTTTTCCGATCCTTTTGGATACTTAAACATTTCTTTTTTAGTTGCTTTTCGAGCATCTATAAAACCTTGTATAAGTTCATATATAGGATTAGGTTTATTAGTATGGCGATTAAACATAACACCAGCAGATGTAAATATCGGTTCCCTATCTGCAAGATAATCTGTTAATCTAGTTAATGTAGTTTCTATTTTTGTTTTCTTATAATTATTCTCTATTGTAACTGCTTGATCTTTAAAATGTTTTGTAATAGAATTATCTATTACTGCAGCTAATTCTACTTCGGTTAATAATGGAAAATTAAGATGAAGCATATTCATCATAATATTTTTATATTGCGTAATCATATCATTTTCTGGATATCTAGCTTCTCCAGTTCTAAGTTGATCTCTTAGTTTCATGAAGATCTCTCCTTAATTTATTTCATTATTCATAAGTTTTTTAGACATTGATTTTCTATATCACTTACAAAGTAATAGTATCTAATCGATCAACATTTATATAATTTATGGCCTATTAAGGAGGATAATTATGTTTTTAAACACAAGTAAAATGGAATATAAAGAAAGTGCAGTATTTGGTAAAGGCCATGCTGTACTTGAAGGTGCTCTTAAGAATCCTAATCAGTTTAGAGAAGCTGTTTTATATGAAGCTATTGCTAATCTGCCTGATGATAAGGTAGATGAATTTGTTAAGTCTGATGAAGCTAAGTATATGGTTGATAAGGGCTATATAACTGATGAGACTATCGAAAGGCTTAAGACTAATACTGACGATAAGTGTATGAATATTACTGTTTGTCATATGGCAAAAGAAGCTGGAGATCCACTTTGGGATGAACTTGTTGAATGTCGTCTCCAGGAACGTAGGATAATGGATGCTCTTATTGAAAAATATAAGGTTAAGGCTGCTCCTATTGCAGATAATGTAGAAACTGATTTTATTGAAAATTGTATTCCTAAGTACTTCAGAAAGAAGTAAAATATTATGAGATGAGCCATGCTCATCTCATTTTCTTTTTTGAGCATATAATATAATTATGAAGTACAAAGGTACTTTATTATAGCCCTGAAAACTATTTAATAAACTTTTATATTGAAAGGAATACAATTATGAATTTTGTAACCAACCAATCAACAGAGCAGCCTACTATCAATATTGAAAACCCTGAAAATTATTGGGTTTATCTTCCTATTCTTCGAGGTGAAAATATTAATCTCGAAATAGGAGCAATAAATAGAGATAACTGGCAGCATCATTATGATTCTATACTTAATATTTTAAGGGATGCAATTGAAACTGATGAAGTTCAACATGCATTTATTTCTATTAAATTTAATGATGGAATCACTCTTGATCTCTCGGTTATGGACTATTTACTCAATCTCATAATGTGGAGTATGCTTATAAAAACAGCAGTTCCGATTCAGTCTTATCATGTATTCTTTGATGAAGAGATTAAAAAGGATTCTATCAAAGATTATATTGATAAATTTCTTATTAATGAATCTCGAAAGAAATATAGCAATAAGGAGTTGAATAATATCATCGATGATGCTCTATATCATTTTCATGATATAGATGAATTCTCTTTATATTTATCCAATACTGTAAATCTTGAAGATAATGTAGAATTAATGAACAAGAATCCAGAATTCTATGAGTGTATGCATGCAGATCTTTCTCAGGTTCCTCTTGAAGATGTAAAGTCAGTTGGTATGTCTTATGCAAATAAGGCTATTGATTTAATGAAGCATTCTAAACAGTATCTTGGTTATGATCATTGTCTTGCAGATGCTTGTAGAGCTGGCGAAGGCATTAACCCTAAACAGTTTAAAGAGTTTACTATAAATATAGGTACTAAGCCTGATGGACGTGGTGGAGTATTTGAAAAACCTATACTTCATTCTTTCATTAATGGTGGCGTAGATAATCCTGTAGATTATTTTATCGAATCTTCTACAGGTAGAACAGCACAGATTATAAAATATAATAACGTTGGTTCTTCTGGACACTTTGCTAGGCTTTTAGGTCTTAATAATATGGATTCTCATCTTTGTCATGATTCTCATTATGATTGCGGTAGTACAAACTTTATACAGCTTACAATCAAAGATAAGAAAATGCTTAAGATGCTTGTAAATCGATATTATAGAACAAATCCTAATGGTATAGAAAATTGTATTAAGAGAACTGATACTCATCTTATTGGACAGACTATATATTTAAGATCTCCTATTACTTGTGCATCTGCAGCAAGAGGACAAGGTATATGCTATAAGTGTTATGGCGATCTTGCTTATACTGTTTATGATGCAGATATAAATTTTGGAGTTAATATTGGACGAGTTGCATCTGAAACTCTTTCATCTAGTTTAACTCAGAAGCTTCTTTCTGCAAAACATCTTCTTGAAACATTTATTGAGAAGATTACTTGGAACCCAGAATTCTATAAGTATTTTGAGCTCGAAGGTAATATAATCAGAACTAATGGTGATATTGAAGATTCTGATTTAAAGGATCTTAAAATCATTATTAATCCTGATAATATTGCATTGGTAGATGAAGAAGATGATGATCTTTCTTATGATGACGATGATGAGAAAGGAACTCCACTTTATAATGAATACATTACAGAGTTTGATGTATTAAATGAAGCTAATGGAGAAGTGTCTCATATTTGTAATGATAAGAATGCAAAACTTTATATATCTTCCGAATTCAATACTGAGATTCGTCGTAAAGCAGAAGCAATAGATACTAGTGTAGCAATATCATTTAATGATATTAAAGATATTACTTTATTCATTATGCCTATTGAAAATAATGAATTAAGTAAGACTCTTGATTATCTTAATGATCTTCTTAATAAGAAGAGTACTATTGAGAAATTTAATATTCATGATCTTCTTCAGAATATTATAGGAGCAGTTATAGATGGTGGTCTTAATATAGCATCAACTCATCTTGAGGTTATATTGAGCAATCAGTGTAGAGATGCTTCTAATATATTGGAGAAAGCAAAGTGGTATCTGCATAATCCTGATTATCAGATACTTACTCTTGATCAAGCATTAACTTCTAATCCTTCTGTAACAGTTTCACTCAGTTATCAGAAAGTAAAACGTATGCTGTATAATCCTCTTACATTTAAAAAGAATGGTTCATCATTTATGGATTTATTCTTTATGGAACAGCCTCAATATGCTATTAAAGGTATAGAAAAGGATGAGAATAAAGAACCTGAGCATAAACCTGGAGATGTAATTGAGCCTATGATATTCTTTGAGAATCCTAATGGAATTACTACAACAGACAGTGAAGATGATGATAGTGATGAAGGTTAAGTAATTTAAAAGGGTAGACCAATAATCTACCCTTTTATTTTTTTTGAAATATTAATAGTTTTTGCATATATATTATAAATATGAATAGTATAGGTTGAATTAGATCCTAATAATTTAACCAAAATCAAATACTATTCAAAAGGAGAAAATAAATGAAAAAGGACGTTTACGAAAGAGGAGAAATCCTCGAAAACAACAATAATCAGCGAATACTGATTGTTGGCAGAAGCAAGTATGGATACTCTACACTTGCTATAACGAACTTCAACTCAAATCAGGATATTCCTGATTTGAAAACCGACTTTGGAGAAGTGCTTCTTGGAGGTATGTTCTTCAAAAACTCGACTATAAGTGAGTATTATAGTCTTGTAGGAAGGCTGAGTAAAATTGATTATCTTAGAATAATCGATATAAACTCTGACTTTCAGAAGGGCCTTATTAATCTTGATAATAATGTTCTTCGATACGATGATTGGACTGATAATGCATCGGTTCAATCCAAATATAGGATGATTAAGACATATCAGAAACCTCTTACATCATCCGAAACCAAACAAGAAGTATATAATACTTCTAACAATGTTTCTTCTGAGGCAGAAGAATCTTACTCTAATGAAGAGAAGATTAAAAGTGAATCAGTAGAAACAAAAATAGATACTTCTATCAAAGTATCTACCAAAATCTCTAAGGCAAATGCATCAATCAAATTGATTGATAATCTGCCGAGAGATAATACATCTGTAAAGGTGTATTATAACGATGAGGAAACTCTTAATATTGCAGGTATGTCTGTAAGGGCAATTATGCAAAAATATGGAGTTAAAAATTTCACCGCTATGCAGATGCAAGTTAATGCAAAAGCATATTGCGGCATTAAGACAACAAGAGTCAGAAAGAATGATTTTGTATCATTCTTTAAAGCTGGCGGAGATATTGAAGATTGGTTAAATGCAAATAAAAATGCAGACCAATCTACAATATACAATGCAAAGAAATCGTATAAGAATTTTATCAAGAAAGAATCTTCAATTAAAATAGAAGGTTCTTCAATTGAGAACGTTCTTGATAATCTTCCTTTGAAGGATATTGCCGCTCTTTGCAGTTTAATATCAGATGAGGAAGAAACCAAAGTTAGAGAAATCTATAAGTCGCAGATTCCAGCGGCTATAGATTTCAAGACTAAAGATAATATGGATTTTATAAATCAATATTATCTTTCGAAGTCAATATACTATCAGGCAGGAATCGATCCTGTAGTAGCATTTGACTCTGTCGACACGATGATTTCATATTATAACAATACGAAATCAAAACTCAACAATATCATTCAGGAATTAATTAAATTCTTGAGTGAATTATCTCCGTACTACATTAAATACTGGAATAGGCATATTGATATCTCCAATAAGGTATTAACAATACCAGAATTGGATGATACTCAAATGCATGCCCTCTGGTATTTAGTATCGTCGAGATATACCAATAGAATGTCCTTTGAAGGTTCATCGAAGGAGAAAGAGCTTCTTACTTGTAGTGGTACTACAATAGAAGCTGTATTATACTTCGGTATAACTCCTGAAAAGTTTTCAAGGCGTAAAACTAGTTATGCCGCAAGATTCCTTAAGAGCTAATTAAATAATTACCCATATGGATTAATTTCCATATGGGTAATTTCATTTTAGTCACATTTTATTTTTTGCTTAACTTTTACTTAATTAATATAATACGGAGGTATAATTTTATATGAGTAGCTTTAATTCAAATTTTATGGCTTATAATATTGTAACTGAAAATGAACTTTCTCAGGTTTTATCTCAATATGATACTAATTATGTAATTGACGTGGTTGAAGATGCAATGAAGAGTAGATACAATGAGGTTCCGATTGTATCTACTCGTCCTAATGTTGTATATGCATGGGAACAGAATTTCAGAGGTTATCAGGCTTATTATGGATCTGATTCTGCTGCTCAAATTGCTGAGGTAAGAACTGAAACTTATAATGAAATTATTTCTACAATTTGTAAAGAATTTAATCTTAATTTTACTATAGATGATACTATAGATCTTTATTCTGCAGCTTCATATCTTTATGATTTTCTTGTATGTAAGTTTAGTGATAATATGGTTTCTTTCTTTGCTAATTATATCTGTAAAGAAAAGAATACTATATTTGATGCACTTAATATGAATGAGCTTAGAAAGAATAAAGATACTTCTACTATTTATAATAAAAAGATTTATAAAGATAATAAGCTTGCCATTATTAATGCAAATATAGATATGGCTCTTAGCTATATTTCTTCTATCGATATTCCTTTCTATACTATAGTATATACTATTTTTGGTACTAATTCAGATGTAGCAAATTATATTCTTTCTATCATATCTTCTGAAGATAATGATTTTTATCATAGAGCTTATACTGATCTTCTTAATACAGATATTAGAGCTGAGATTATTACTGCTATTAGAATTAAGATCAATGATATTGCTGTTTCTCATGAAATGATTAATAATATCGAAGATATTACTAGTAAGACATCAGATGATGAGTAATTATTAAAATTTAATGAAAGGATAATAAAGCAATGAGCAATACTAAAAAATATGTAATAAATACTAAAAATATTTTTGGATTAGAAAAATTTTTGCATATTAGTAAAGATAAATTAGAAGTTCCAGATGATTATTATAGTGATAAAGATGCATGGGATATGATAAATGAAGCGGCACATTTTAGTAACGATCTTTGTACACTTAAATTATTATATCCTCATGCAAATTATAAAGATATTCTTATTGCATCATTTCAGGCTAATCCCAAATTACTAGCTTATATTTTGAGCATGTTTAAAATTTGTAAATCTGAAGGAAATCCAATTGATGCAGATACAATAAATAATTGGATGGCTGAAGCTACAGTAGTAGATGGATCAGCTAATAAAGAATTACTTGCTAATTCATCAATTATCGATAATAAGTTTCCTAGCAAATCTAATAAGTCATATATACAGAAGGAGATAACAAAATGAGTGAAGAAAATAAGACTATTCTTACAGATGAACAGCTTGATAAAGTATGTGAAACTGCAGCAGCTTGTAGAATTCCAGATAATGATATAGAATATAGACCTGAAGATAATAATATTGCAGAAGAAATAACTGATACAAATACTGATAATATAAATAATCTTGATTCTATGTATGATAGTGAGGATTTTATCAAGATTTTTGATGTAGTTAAGCATCTAGATGATCCTAATTATAAAGTATATAAGAATCTTCCTACATGTTTCCAGGATACTGTTAGAAATATTGCTACAGAACAGAATATTTCTATTGAGCATTGGGAAGATGTTGCAAGAGAATTTGCATCTAAATTTAAAGATTATGCAAATGCAGATGTTGAATTTGATAAACTTCAGAAAGAATTATCCGAAGCTCTTAAAGTTCCTTCTGTAATGGATATTTATAATGAGCATACTGAAGAAGTTATGAATAAGAATATTCCTGAACTTATTGAGAAGCTTAAGGATAGTGATCCTGATAAGGCTGATCAGCTTGCTAAGGTAAAAGAAATGTATACTAAAGCATTTGATTTTTCTATAGCAAGAGAAAAGTATGATAATAATAGTAGAATTAGAAAGGCTGTAAGAAGATATAATAATGACTTTAATTCAAAGATAGATTATTATAATTCTAGAGTTCTTCATACAGATTTTAAGATGCATAATGCTATGGATGCATATAATGCACTAGTTTCTGCTCTTATAAATCATACTAATCATAATTATACTGAAGTAGATGCTAAGAAGTTTATGATCTATATTCTTGCATCTACTGAAGATCTTGATTTTACAAATATTGCAGATGAATCTTATGCATATTATCTTATAAAAAATATTGCAATGCTTAAATATCTTGGTGAAGGTTTGACTGATTTCTCCTCGCAACTTATTAGTAATATATGTGATAATATAGAATATATTCATAATAAGGAGGATGAAGCTAATGCATCTCTGCAGAACAAATCAAAGTCTGGGGGCTGTAGGAACTGAAGTAAAGTTTAATGGTGTTCAAACAGTAACCTCTGAACTTGGAGAATATCTCAAGGTTTCTTTTTTTAATCCTAGTACTAATAAGACCAGTAGTATTAGTGTTTTTCCTGGTCTAGAATATATAATTGCTTATTATGATATAGGAACTAATTCAACTCGACAGATTACTGGTTTGGTTACTAAGATATATAGTGATCAGATTAGGGTTAAAGTAGCTCCTACTGATAATGATACTAAAATTACATGTAATAAAGATAATTGCTCTACTTGTAGCAATTATTCTGCTTGTCTTGAAGCTGGTAAATTTAGTAATAATACCACAAATGATACTACATCATTAGCAGCTTGTAATTGTATATTCAATCCTCCAAATATAGATAAATATGATGAACCTAAAGTTATATTCGTTCCTGTACAGAATATTATTGCAATAAATTATGTAAAAGGAAATTGTGAATGTAATAATGGTTCAAATAATAATACTAATACTGGAGAGGAGAATATTAGAGTTATGCTATTAGGTATTACTGCAAATATAGTCAAAGCTATAGTAATTAGACTTGACTTTATTGAAGAAAATCTCGATGAGGCTCTTAAATATGTAGAACTTCATACTGGTGGTATATATGATCTTACCTATGTAACTAGAGATAATAGTTGCATGAATGGAGGAACTTGTGGATATACTACTTATCAGTCTAGAGTAAAGCTTATGGAAATACAGGAAATTGATGATGAAAGTTGTCCTTGTAATACTAAGGCAGGATATGTAAGGGAGCATGTAGGTTGTTATAATGCTGTCTATACTTCTTGTCATCATGATAAGGATGATTTTATGAAAGCTGATCCTGTAAGAAAGATTAGACTTATAGTAGATACTTCTGAAACATTTGAAGGTAGATATGAGTCTATTATGCTTGATTGTGTTAGAGATTGTACTGAAGTTGATGAAATGGGTAATCCTAAACCATTTATCGAATATGATGATATTTGTAAGTGCTGTCCTCATAAATGTGAAGGATGTAATCCTGAATCTTGTGGGCATCATGATACTCCTGGTCAGGGTGGCTCCTCAGATCCTACAGTTCCTGCACCTGGAGATTCTTCATCTTGTGGATGTGGTCCTACAAAGACTTATGAGTACAGTTATACTGATGCAGATAATTCATATAAAGCAAGTGTAACTGGTGAATCTGTTGTACTTACTATTAAGGGTGCTGATACAAAGCTTACTCTTGATGAACTTATTAAGTATTATTTAGGATTATAAAATTATACCCTGTCCCTACAAGGACAGGGTTATTCTTTCGCATAACTATTTAATAAATTATTAAAATGGAGGTGTAAATATGCCTATAATTTCTGCAGAAGTTATTGATAGTAAGAATTATAGAGTGACTGTAACATTAGGTCATGGTGCTCTTGAAAATCTTGTAATAACTCCAGATGGCTTATATTCTATATTTTATATAAGAAATGGTTGTAGTCTTAACTTTACTGGTAAAATTCCAAATATAGTTTGTAATAGAGCTATACCCCAGAATAGTTATGTACTCTTTGATCATTCCGAAGATAATTCTAATAAGAAAGAGAGAATTCTTTTTTCGCAGATTCAGTATATCAAAGATATTACCCCAAATGATGCATATCGAATTGCACTCGATCATGGATTTGTTGGTACTGTTGAAGATTGGCTTGAGTCAATGCGTGGCGCGCCTGGAAAAGATAATTATGAAATAGCTGTTGAGTGTGGTTATACTGGTACAAGACAGCAGTGGATTGAAGAAACCCGCGGTATGCAGGGATTCTCTGCATATGATATTGCTGTTAAGAATGGTTTTGTTGGTACAGAGGAGCAGTGGCTTAATAGTCTTAAGGGTGCTTCTGCTTATCAGCTTGCTGTTAAGAATGGTTATACTGGTACAGAAGAAGAGTGGCTTAATAGTCTTAACGGAGCCGATGGTAAATCTGCGTTTGAAATAGCTGTAACTAATGGATTTGAAGGGTCAGAAGAAGATTGGCTTAAATCTCTTAAGGGTAAGAGTTCATATGAGCTTGCAGTAGCTAATGGATTTACTGGATCTGAAAAAGAATGGCTTGAAGATATTGGTGATAATACTGAGCTCAGACAGCGTGTTGCTAATATTGAATCTGTCCTTAACTGGATTCCTACTATGTAATTATAACTAACCCTTATGAAAAATCATAAGGGTTAAATTTTAAGAAAATTTTTAAACACCTACTATTTTTAATGAGAACTTATTAAGTAAAGAGTTTTATATTTTAAAATTCTAAATTTTATAATAGGAGGAATTTAACTATGCTTATGCAATGGCATATAGTCACATCTGCTGTATATAAGGCTGGTACGCCGGTAGATGGTGACATGTATTTCATTAGCGATACCCATGAAATTTATCGTGGTGCAGTACCATTCACAGAATCTGTTGTAATGTATACTGATCTCCCGGTAGATGGTATTGCAAAGAATAGACTGTATATTAATTCCACCACGCTTGAAGGTAAGATCCATGATGGCACTGAGTGGAAGACTGTAATCAGACCTATTGACGCAACTGTTACTGCTGATGGCATTAATGCTGTTTCTGGTAAGGCAGTTGCTGCATATGTTGCTGCAGAGATTGCTAAGGTTACTGCTAGCGGAGACGTTGTTAGTAAGCTTGCATGGGATTCTGCTGAGCATATGCTTACGGTTACTAAGGGATCTAATGAGAGTGAGAATATCACTTTCACTGGTCTTGGTGTAAACCTTGACTATGAAGCTGCTACTGGTAACCTTCAGCTTACTGATGCTGCAGGTAACAAGATTGGTGATCCGATTAAGCTCGATCTTGAGCGTTTCGTAAAGTCTGCTGAGTATATTGCAGCAGATAAAACTATCGTTCTTTACTTCGATGATGAGAAGAAGGATTCTATCTCGATTCCTGTTGGAGATCTTGTTGATACCTATACTGCTGAAGCTGCAGATAAGTCTCTTGAGCTTTCCGTTGCTGAAGGTAATGTAATTAAGGGTAAGGTTAAGATTTCCACTAAGAATGGTAATATTCTTACTCTTAATGATGATGGTCTTTATGTAGCAGCTCCTGATATCACTGGTAAGATGGATAAGGTTACCGATGGTGTAACTGGAAACATCCTTACTCTTGGTGCAGATGGTCAGGCAGTTGACTCTGGTAAGACCTTTAGCGATCTTGCATCAAATAATAAGATTTATAAGGGTGCAACTCTTGAAGAGGCTGTAACTGGCAATACTCCTATTAAGGGTGACGTTGCTATTATTAGCAATAAGATTGGTAGTTCAGACAAGGTTGAGCGCAAGGCATATATCCATGATGGTGAAACCTGGCTCCCGATGACCGAGTACTATAATGCCGCTAATGTCATTTTCCCTGAGAATCTTAAGACTACTTATGCAATGGGTAATATTACCCTTACTAATGGTCAGGCTGAAATTAATAGTACGGGTAAGAGCTATCTCGATACCTGGAACATGATCTGGGTTAAGGAGAAGCAGCCTACTGTTACTCAGCCGTCTGTTTCTGTAACTCTTAACCAGGCTAAGGCATATGAGGTTGGTACTTCGGTAACTCCGTCTTATTCTGCTTCGCTCAATCCTGGTAAGTATGAGTTTAACCCGAATAATGGTGCTACTGGTATTACTGCTTCCAGTTGGGAGATTAGTGATACTGCTGGTCATACTGCTACTACTAATACTGGCACGTTTGATGCTATTACTGTAGCAGATGGCATGAATTATAGCATTACTGCTAAGGCTAACTATGAGGATTCTCCGAATGCTCCGCTTACCAACCTTGGTAATGCAGCAGATGCTTCGAAGAAGATTCTTGCTGGTTCTAAGTCTGCAACTTCTGGTAAGATCACTGGTTTCAGAAATAGTTTCTATGGAACTATTACTGAAGCTAATGATACTCCTGCTAGTGCAGATATTCGTAAACTTACAGCTTCTGGCAAGGCACTTGCAAAGGGTGCTAAGATTAACTTGACTATTTCTAATACTGCAAAGAGAATTATTATTGCAATTCCTGCAACTCTTGGTGGTGTAGTGGTCACATATGATGAAGGTATGGGAGCAGATGTTACGGCATCGTTTGCAGCTACTCAGGTAGATGTTGAAGGTGCTAATGGCTATACTGCAGCTGCATATAAGGTATATGTTGCTCCTGCTGCATATTCGGGCACAGTTCATTATACTGTGGTAATTCAGTAATAGGAGGGAATAAAAATGGCTAGTTATGTACCCGTAACAAATATACTCGAATTCCCTATGGCCTTTGTGCCTACTGGAGCATTCCCGATTGATGGTAGATCAATGTTTGGTTCCTATGCTGAAGCAGTTACTGCTGCAGGTACTGTAGGAACTGAAGGGTCCAAATATTATATCGGTATGGCTCTTACTGTATATGAGAATGATACTGTTAAGATGTATCAGATCGCTGCAGATAAGACGCTTCAGGAAGTTGGTTCGGTAACTCTTACTGATGGTAAGACTATTGAATATGGTGATGATGGTAAGACCATCTCCCTTAAGAATTTTGGTAAGGAGTATTATGCATATAAGCCTGCTGATAAGATTATTGCATCTTCTGATGAGTATTCTTATCCGGATAGCATGCCTGCTGCTCCTGCTGCAAATAGTTATGTAAAGATTGCAGAAGCTTGGTATAAATACGATGGCTCTGCTTGGGCCGTTGCTGATGCTGAGCCTGCAACTGCTGCTACCTATGTTAAGACTACTGGTTGGAAGGCTGGTGTTCAGCCTAAGGCAGTTCTTAATGCTGAAGGTAATGGCTTTGAGATTGCATGGTATGAGCCGTCTACTACTACGGTTGAGGGTGTCTCTGAAACTGTAAGCTCGCTCCAGACGACTGTTGATTCTCTTGTTCAGAATGTCAATGAGACTATTCCTGGTCAGATTGAAACTGCAGTTGGTGAAGAAGAAACTAGAGCTAAGGGTGTTGAGTCTGGTCTTAGAACCGATGTAGATACTAATACTGCTGCTATTACTAAACTTAATGGTGATGCTGAAACTGATGGTTCTGTGAAGAATCAGATTGCTGCAGCAATTGCTGGTATTATGAATAACCCGGATGAAACTATGAACTCTATTCAGGAGCTCGTAGACTGGGTAAATAGTCATAATACTGAAGCTACCACTATGTCTAATAATATCAAGAAGAATACTGATGACATTAATACTATTAATACTCTTCTTGGTACTGCTCTTCCTGAGGGCACTACTGCTACTACTGTAATTGGTTATATTGCGGAGGCTGTTAAGGCTGAGGCAGACCGTGCTAAGGATGAAGAGGGTAAGAATGCTACTGCTATTGCAAATCTCAAGACTGCAGTTGAAGCAATTGATACTACTACTTTCGCTACTAAGGAACAGGGTCTCAAGGCAGATAGTGCTGTGCAGACTGTTGTTAAGGGTGAAACCAATGGTCATATTGCTGTAGATGGTGCTGATGTTGAGGTTTATACTGCTCCTATAGCATCTACTACTGCGCTTGGTCAGGTTCAGCTTGATGGTACTTCTATTACTGTAACTGATAAGGGTGTAGCATCTGTTGCTGCAGTTGATGCTACCAAGATTACTGGTCTTGATGGTAAGCTTACTGATACTCGGACTGCTGCTACTGAAGCTGCTAATACTTATACTGATGAAAATGCAGTTGCTAAGACTGCTATCGTTGAGGATAGCACTAAGGCAGCAACATCGGTTGAAGCTGCATCTTCTGCAAAGGTTGTTTCTGAAAAGCTTCTTATGCAGTATCTTGAGTGGAAGACTGAGATGTAAAATAAAATTAGTCAAGGGTAAGGAAAATCTTACCCTTGATTTTCTTTTTCAGAACATAATTATAAATCTATGAGAAAAATATAAATCATAGAAAAATTTTTAATTATCCAGGAGGAATTTAAGATATGCTTACTTGGCATTATATAACTAGAAAAGCTTTTGATGATGCAGCAGAAGCAACTAAGACTGCTGACAAGCTTTATTTTATTTCTGATACGCATGAAATCTATAAGGGCACTCAGCTCTTCAATGAGTCTGTTACTCTCGTAGAAGAGTTCCCGGCTGCTGGTGGTGCAGTTGGAAGACTTTATGTCGATTCCACTACGCTTGAGGGTAAGATTTGGACTGGTGCTGCTTGGACCACTGTTATTCAGCCTGTTCAGGCTACGCTTACCGCTTCTGATACTGCTAAGCCGGTTTCTGGTAAGGCAGTTGCAGACTACGTTTCTGGTGAGATTGCAAAGGTAACTGGCTCGAAGGATTTTGTTACTGGTGTTGCATATGATGCAAATGGTAATAAGCTCACTGTTACGATGGCTGATACTACCACGACAGATGTTCCGCTTACTGGCACTGCAGTAGATCTTACTTATGATTCGACTACTGGCGAACTTAAGGTTAAGAATGCTTCTGGTACTGCTCTTGGTACTGGTGTTAAGCTTGACCTCGAGCGTTTCGTAAAGTCTGCTACTTATGATGATGAAAACAAGAAGATCATCCTCAACTTCAATGATGATAGCATTCCTCTTGAGATTGAGGTTGGTGATCTTGTTGATACTTACACTGCAAAGAACTCGACGACTGTTTCTCTTACTGTAACTGGTAATGAGTTTACTGCTGAGGCAATTGTTGCTGCTACTGCTGGTAATATGCTTAAGAAGACTGATGCTGGTCTTTATGTTGCAGCTACTGATGTTTCTGGTAAGATCGATAAAGTTGCTGATGCTACGGCTGATGCAGTCGCTATCCTTATGGCTGATGGACAGATTGCTGATTCTGGTGTGAAGATTGGTGCTGCTGCTCTTGCAGAAACTGCTACTGCTTCGACTCTCGCTACCGAAGCTGCTGTTGCTGCAGTTCGTACTGCTCTTCAGACTGCTATCGATGGTAAGATGGCTAAGGTTGCAGCTTCCAAGGCAGATGAGGTCCTTGTTGCTACTGCTGATGGTAACGCTGCAGTTTCTGGCGTTAAGATCGGTGGAGAGGCTATGAAGGATACGAAGGATGCTTCTACTCTCGCTACTGAAAAGGCAGTTGAGACTTATGTAACTGGTTATGCAGTTGCTAAGACTGCTATCGTTACTGATGGTAATGTTGCTACGACTGTTGCTGCTGCTTCGGATGCAAAGGTTGCTTCTGAGAAGGCATTTGTTGATGCAATGACCTGGAAGACTACTGCATAAGTTAAATACTTATAATTATAGAGGAAGGGCAAAAACCCTTCCTCTATTTATTTTATTTAAATTCACATCATAATAAATACTTTTATTAAAGGAGGATAATATAAAATGGTTGTCCATTATGATATAACAGAAAGTTATTTAACTAATAAAAAGTTTGAAGCTGGAGCTATTTATTATTGTAATGATACTGGAAATGTATTTCTTGATAGTGTGACTGAAAAAACTCGTATTCAGGTTTCAAGAGATATAATTCCGATTGCAACTGAAGCAGATAAGCCTATTGCGCCGCTTCCTAATAAGCTTTATTGTGTAATGGCTACTGGAACTCTTTGTATATTCTTTAATGGTGCTTGGGTAAATCTTGGTCGTCCTCAGATTCATTTTGCAAATGTTATGGTTCCTGCTAGTAGTGCACTTGAAATTTCAGATAATAGAATTATTTCTGCTGATAAGGCAGTATTTATTCCTGATCTTTCTGTAGCAGATCTTTGTACAAAATCTACTGCAACTTGTTCTGATGGAAAAGTTACTATATCTGTAACTGCAAGCTTTCCTATTATTGGAGAAGTAATTATAAACTAATTCCGAGGTGATATAAATGGAATATGGTGTTCCCTCATTCTTAAAGAGAGATGGAGATGCTCTTTTATTTAATGAAGAAGGACAGTTTGTTTTCTATGTTCCTGAGACATATTTTGATCGAGGGGATGCTGAAATAAAAGGTGAATATGTAAATTTACTTGGAATTCTTGATTATAGCATCTTCAAGCCAGATGGAACTAATATTGGTTTAAAGAGATTTAACTTCCCAACTGTATTTCTTGCTAAGCCTTCTAGAATTGAAAAGTTAAAAGGTGTACAGCTTAGAGATGTTGTTGATAAGCAAGATTATAGACTACTTGTTTTTGAAAAGGGAGATGCTGTTGTAGTATCTGTTAAAGTTCCTCAGAATATAGCAAATGTTGAGGACTTTTATAAGATATTCCTTACTGGTAAACTTCCTACTACTATTCCATATGATAAACTTCAAAATTATTTTGTTGATTCTATAGAACTTAATGGTTCTTCTTATGGAATGAGTCTTCAGATGTTTGGAATTATTGTTGGTGAAATGTGTAGAGATCCTAAAGATCCTGCTAAAGCTTTCCGTCATACTAATTTTAAAGATATGATGGAATATAAAGCAATATCTATTAAAGATCTTCCTAAATATATTTCACCTAATTCTTCTATATCTTCTGAGAACTGGGATTTTGGTGTTATAGGTGCTATTATGAATCCTTCAAACGTCAATTCTCCGCTTGAAAGATTGATCATGGGTTCCTAACCAAATGCCCATTATTAACATAAAATTAAAGCTACGCTATTTTATATATAGCCTTAGTATATATCTTATAATTGTAGTAAATAATATTCTTAAAGGAGGAAATATAAATGTATCCTGGCGTAATAGTTGAATACGAGGATCGGAGCGAACGTTCTGATCTTGCTATAACTACCGTACGGAATAGACCTCTCTTTTTGGCACTCTTTACCTCTGAGAAGGGTACTGAAGAGTGGACTAGAATTTCAGGTAGAGATTTCTTTACTATGTACGGAAATACAATTTCATTCAGCAGGCATGGTCAGCCTCTTCTTCAGGCAGCTATGTCTATTAATGCTGGTGCAGAGCTTCTTTGTAAGCGTCTTGTAGCTAGTGATTCTGCTCTTGCAAATATTGGTATTGTTGCTACTCTTGGTACTAAGCAGGTTCAGCGTACTGATGCTGATGGTAATCTTCTTTATACCAATAGCGATGGTAATGAGGTTACTGATGTAACTGATAATCCTGTTATGGATACCGTTAATACCATTTCTTATAGTCTTAAGACTGCTCCTGGTGTTAAGACTGTTGATGCTGCATATGAAGCAATTAAGGCTAAGATGACCGATGATAATAGTTATCTTCTTTATGTAATTGCTGATAATGGTAGAGGTACTTCTAAGAAGAGAATTAGAATTACTCCTAATTATACAATCTCTAGAACTCGTGAGTATACTACTTATAGTATCTCTGTTAGAGAAGGTGACTCTGAGATTGAGTCTATTTCTTTTGCTATTAATCCGAATCTTGTTGTAAATAATCAAAATATTTCTCTTCAGTCTATGGTAAATAGCAATTCTACCCAGATTGTTTGTAAGGCTGATGATGATAGTATCGAGAAGTTTGCTAAGAAGATGGCTGAGCTTAATGGTATTGAAGATGATAGCCTTATCTATAGCTACGATATTCTCTTTGGATGCTCGAATAAGGGTGTAACTCTTGATGGCTTTGAACTTGATTCTGAAGGTATTGATCTTAGATATAACTATGGTCAGATTCTTCAGAGTGGTAACAATGGTAAGTTTGGTGATAAGCCCTTTGAGCAGACTGAAGAGTGGTCTACTCAGGCAGTTGAGGCACTTAATGGTACTTTTGATGAAGTCATCTTCAACCTTGATCAGTTTATGATTAGTGCATGTGTTGATGCAAACTATCCTACTGCTGTTAAGAGAGCTATTGAACAGCTTGTTATGTTTAGAGAAGACTTCTTCTACTTCAGAGATCAGGGTCTTGGAAAGACTTCCATTGAGCTCATGACTAGTGAAGTTCAGAAAGAGGCTAAGAGCATGTTCTGTGCTACTTATCCTCAGTCTTATGATGTAATTGATCCTTATACCAAGAGACAGATTACTGTGACCATGGGTTATTCTCTTGCACAACTTCTTGTTAATCATCTTGATAGAGGTGCAATTCTTCCGCCTGCAGGTATTCTCCATGATATGATCATTACTGATTGTATTTATGGTACTCTTTCATTTACTCCTGTTATTTGTCCTGATCCTAAGGGTAACCAGAAGGAGCAGATGGAAGAGATCGGTGTAAACTATGCATCATATATTGATAATGCTCTTGTCATTGAGTCTCTTTATACTTCTCAGGAGAAGAAGTCTCAGTGGAGCTATATTAATAATGTCATGGGAATTCAGGAAGTTGTACGTGCTATTCGTAGAAGATGCCCTGCTATTCGTTATAGCTTTATGGATGGAGAGGATCTTGAGAAATATCGTAAGGAAGTTGAGGAAGTAATTGCTCCTTATGCATCTAACTTTAAGACGCTTGAGCTTACTTATGTTGCTGATACTACTTACGCAGCTAATAAGATCTTCTACGCAGTCCTTAAGTGTGTCTATAAGGATTTTGTCCAGACTGAATGGTTCAAGGTCATTGCGCTTCCTACGCAGACTACTGTAGTAGAGTAAGGGAGGAATAAATAATGGCTAGTAATTTCAATATGTTTACTGATCTTAAGACCCCGAGAGATCTTAGTAAATATACACTTTATAGGGGTACTACTGATTTCTCGCAGCTTCAGCAGTTTGATCTTTATGAACAGGGTTATCCGCTTCTTGTGGTTGTTTCTGTTCCGAGATTCCTTGAGAAAATGGCTGAGAAGGATGCAACTGTAAAGAATCTTATTGATTCGTATATCCATGTTCTTGAGTACGAGTTCAAGGGTATTTCTGGTGGTATTGATGATATGGGCTCTGATACTGGTGAGGTTACCAATGGAGTTCAGTCTATTAATGCTATTCTTAAGACCAATGGTCCGAATGGCACTACCATTAGTATGGAGTATCAGGAAAAGGCTGGTTCTACTATTACTAAGATGCATGAGCTTTATCTTAGAAATGTAAGAGATCCTGCTAGTGGACTTAAGACTTATGGTGGTCTTATTGGACTTGGCGATACTGCAGATATTAGAGCAGAGGATGCTGGTTTTGATAAGGAAACCTTTAGCTTCCTTTACATGCATACTGATAATACTGGACTTCTTCTTGAGCGTGCTGTTTACTTCGTTGGATGCTCCCCGACAAGCGCTCAGCTTAGTATTTATCAGGGTACCAAGGGCGATGTTTCATTCCAGAATGTAACTTGTGAATTTAATGCATTCCCAATTCATGGTGCTGAAGTTAATAAGCGTGCTAAGGCTGTTCTTGACTGGCTTAATAACGAGGCTAATGATAAGATGATTCATCGTATTTCTTGGGATTACAATTATGCTGCTCTTAGTGATACTGCTGAGGGTCTTGCACAGACCAAGCTTACTGGTGGTAACTAATATAAAAAATAAAGCCGTAGAGGGGGAAACCCTCTACGGTATTTTCTTTTATATTAATATCCAGAATCATTATCATTCTCGTCTGAATGGCTTTCATTCTTTTCAGCATTAACTTCAAGCATAGTCTTATCATAAAGTTCCTGATGCTTTGCCGTATCAAGATGAGTTCCAATATAATATTCAAATAGCTTATTTGTATAAGCATTCTTAAGTTTCTCATCATCGTTTCCAGCCATCTTCATTTCAACAATATTCTGTACAAATTCCTTTGTATTAGTAATAAGCTGATTAGTATTAGTTACATTAATGAAACTAGGTGGAGGAAGAGTAACTTTAATTCTTTCATTCTCACTATACTCATAATTATATATAGGAGTAATGAGTTCAGAAAGAAGATGCTCATAAAGTTCCTGTCTCTTATAGCAGAATCTAAGAACCTTAGAAGAACTCATAGTAAGCTGCATAGCATAATCAACAGACTGACGAGTCTGAATTATTTCAATCGGAATTCCAGTACTATTAATAGCTGCTTCTTCAAGTGCTTGCATAAGTTCTGTAGGAGTCTGAATATCCTGACCTTGCATAACCTCAAACTGAATAGGTGCATCGCCAGAAGCATTAGTAGGAATTACATAATCATTATATCTACCAGTAATATTAAGTATATTATTAATACTTTGGAACTGTCTAATATTAAAATTAGATTGCTTAATCTGATTTATGACATTAAGTAAGCATCCTGCAATATTCTTATCAGCAGTCTGTTTTACATAATAAACTCTCTTGTCTATACTTCTAGTAAGATTTCCTATAGAGGTAGTAATATAAAGAGATGCATAAATCTTTGCAGGAATAAGACCCTTTTCAAGATCAGAAATTCCTCTATGAGTAATAGGATCCTGTTTAAAATAGAAATGGACCATATCTTCCGGAGGAATAAATGTAACCTTAAAATTATTTATATTACCAATATTAAACTGGTCATTATATTTAAGAATCATATAAATTTCTCTAGAAAGATCCTGATTTGCATTTACAAATTTCTTATCAATAAATCTGGAGAGCTGATTTGCTACATACTTAAGAGTTTCATCTCTCCTAATAGCATCTACTCCATTTATCATATTACCATTTCTACTATTAGTAAGAGCATCACTAAAAATACTCTTAAATCCCATAAATGATTCACCATCAAGACTGGGATCAGATACTTCAAAGTAATAATATCCCATACACATATCTTCAATGTAAATAGGATATACCATCTCTCTAGGACAACGTTTTACAACACATCCAGTTGCTTTTACATCAACAGGCTTTTGATTTACACCTGCAATAAGTCCATCATTAGCAACTACATAATCACTATTTTTACGTTTTGTAAGATCTATATCGCCATTAAGTTCAAACTTATCATTTGCTTCATTAATAGAATTTTCATATATAGAAGCAAGGGATTTTACATTAGCAGTTTTATTATGAATTGCATTATATTTATCTTTAATAGCACTTTCAATAATACCCTTAGTACAAATCTCTACTCCAATATTAAAAGATTCATCATTATGAAGATGACACAATGGTTCTATAGTAGCATTATCTCTATTAGAAGCTGCAGATTCAAGTATAGTTTCAGATCTATGCTCATCTTTTATTACACATTTATTCTTATTAAGCGAAAATAAAAAGTGTTCATTCATAGGCATAGAATTATCGTTATCCGAATTTGCTTCCTTCATAGTATTCATAGGTATTTCTTCATTAGCCTGCTTTGAAGCAAGAAGTTTACCTATAGCAATATTATATGGTACTCTATAAACAAAACACTCACCATACTTAGCTATATCATCATACATTTCATCAGTAAGTTCAGCAAGCTTATATCTTGTTTCCATACGCTTACATCTCTCACTAAATGTAACTTCAGATGTTGCAGATGCAGACACTTTCTGGAAAGATAAAAAGTCTTTAGAGAAATGATCTGCAGATAATACACAATCTTTCTGTACTGCTAAAGCTTCTTCAAGCTTAGGCATATACTTACAAATAGTATCTATTTCCTGATCAAGTTCTTTAAGATACTTATTATTCATAAAAGTATTATAAAGATCATCAGTCATAGATGCAGTATCAAACATCTGAGATATATCTTTAACTAACTCGTCTTCACTGGAATTATTGCCTGATAATGCCATTCTTGAATAAAGATTTGACATATTAGGTTTGCCGAATAATTCCATATTTTTATTAACTATTTTATCAAGATTTCTATTTATATCAGCACTAATTCTTTTAATATCATCATTTTGCTGAGAAGAAGACATATATGTAGATCTATATAAGTAATCCATATTATTTTTTACATTGTCTGCTAATTTAGATATGGTTTTATTAGCTCTATTTATGCCTCGCGATTTATTATTTTTATTAGCCATATTATAACCTCCTTATTTTAAATAAGTTAATTAAATGTTCCAGTTATCGATGAATATAAAAAATAAAACCCTATAGGTATTTTGCCTATAGGGTTTATATTCTTCGATTAAAAGTCTATACACTTAATATGAATTTTTTCCTTAAAAGAATAATGATAATTTCCATATGATATAGGATTCTTTTTCTTATTAGGAATAAAAGTTACTGCATATATTCTAGATATATCAGAAAATCTAACTACAATATCAAGTTGATCATTTTTTGCTAATGTAAATAATCCTTTATAGAGTGATATAGTTACATTTCTATTAAATCCATTTATATTACTACAAGGTAAACTTATATATACAGATCCTAAAGAAACTTTATTATCAAATACTTTTCTAACTCCAACCATATTTTGTACATCTGTAAATACATATGGTTCAGATAGATTTTTCATTGATAAGAATCCGTCCAATTCATTATTGAATGCCTGATATACATAATCATTACTCAATAACTTTGGAAGCATTTGAATTTGTGGAATACGACTATTACCAGAATATAATATATATAGATCTTCAGATATTACATATCTAGCTCTTATTTTGCCAAGTCTATATTCTTCATACGTATAATCTGGTAAAATTACCCAAGGAAAATCCTCAGGTATATAGAATGCTTCGGTACTTTGAAGTATATCTTTATCTAAGCATTCTGTTCTAAAAGTAATATCAGTATTCAATTCATATGGAATATCTATCTCGTGAATACAAGCTGCATCTGCAGGTCCACCATATAATTTATTGGTGGACTTGAGAGCAATAAATGTTTGACATTTGCTACATCTAGCAAGTTCACATAAATATCTAAAATCAGAGATTGGTCTTAGAGTTGATGAATTGCTGGTTAGGAGTTGCAGTCGCATAATCTCTAAATTCCTTCCATTTATCATAATCAGGATCTTTCTTATTTTCAATATATTCCTGATCAATTTTTCCTATTTCAATTTTATTAAGTTTCTCATGAGAAACTAATCCAATTTCCATAGGATTAATTAAATCTTCTTTTGGTTTCTTCATAAATATCATAGGTTCAATAAGTTCTGGCTTTACTTTACCATCTACTATTGTTTTATTTATGACTTTATTTTCACCAAAGAATTCCATTACATTAATAAGTTTAGGCATATTCTCAAATGCAAACTCTTCTGCACTATTATATTTTAATCCATATTGCGGTTTCATAATATGAGTAAAGAAGTTTATGACCTCATTATACAATTCTGTATATCCAGCAAGATTAAAATATTTGCATGCTGTAGGAATTATAGATCTAGACAGATAATAATCTGCAAAATCATTATCAAATTCTACTTTACCTATCATATTATAAGACATAATAAGAAATTCTCTTATAATAGATGGATATAGCGAACTAAAGTCACTATCTATCGCATTATCTACTACATCAATTGGATTTCCATATATTTTTATCTTATTATCATCAGATACCTTCATCGGATCTGCAACAAATGCACCAGAATATTTTTCATTAGGTTTAGGATTAAACTTGTTTACATTATTACCCATTATATATCCTAATTTATAAAATTCTTTTATTGCTCGATTTGTAAGATAAACTGTTTGACGATGAACTTTAGACTGTCGAGTATTATTCATTATAGATTTCATTGATGTATAGTCTATATCTCCACAAACTGCTTCAATACAATACTGTACAACAGTATCCATAATATTATAGAATACAAATGTCTTATAATCAAGATATGGAAGCTGCTTAATATCTGTAGTTATATGCTTATAATCAAGCTTTCTAACTTTTGCTATTACAGAACCAATATCATCAAGTTTATATGATTTAAACTTAGTCCGTCCTTTTCTTATAGAAGCAAACTGAATAAGTTGATCAAGATAAACTGTATAAGAAGATATCTGCCCAAAGTCTGTTCTTTCTGCAAAATCTCCTTTATGCTCTTCATCTACAAAATAATATGCAACCTTATTTTCAAAATCAGGATGACACATTATATCTCTTGGATTAACTCCGAGCTGTTCAATTCTTGCAATAATGTATGGAATATCGAAGCCCGCGTTCCATGCCATTATATAGTCTGGTTTAAATGTATTAACTGTCTTAAAGAAATCAGATATTAAATTTATTTCTTTATCTTCATCATAGAATCTAAATACAATATTGAAATCCATTAAAGGTCTATACTTTGGATTATCTTCAGCATCAACTGCATTATATAAAAAGTCTTTTAATTCTTTCATTAATACAGGACCAGTTTCTTTATTTGCCAAAGTGTTATAAAATTCATCTATAAGAGCATTTCCTTTTGTACGTAATAAGAATACATTGATTTGTTTCTCTTTATCAAATATACTACTTATTGCATTAATTGGACATTCTCCAGGTTGCGCAAAATCTCCAACTGCATTAATGCCATCGACCTCAATATCAAAGAATGCTTTAGTTGGATTATAAGAACTATTGACATATTTTTTATCAAATCTGAATCTATAATTATCTTCTATATTCATATCTGAATTAAATATATCTGGTTCCATATGAAGTTTCTTATTATCTCTTGCATTTTTAGTTCTTAGATTGTCATAAAAGAACTCTAACGCTCGTTTTCCAAGATGAGTTGCTATATCTTTTTCAAGATCTTTAAATTTGCATGTAACCTTATCTACATCATCTTTATCTATATACATTCTTGGATAAGATACACGTTTATCTGGTTTTGCTATATAATATTCATAAGTTGGATTCTTGATTTCCTCTTTATATTTTAATCCAGTATCCAAATCTTTATAAACAATTGTTAAATAGTCGTTTTCATCATTTTCCTTATAATTTCCGCGATGATACTCAGTATTAAGTATGGATATATTAGCTCCATCCTTATAATGCTTAATCATGATTTTACTCCTCCTATATTTACCTAATTAGATAAGTTTAGAAGCCTATTTATTTTATTTTTCTTATTATTTAAATATTTGACCATATATAAAATAATATATCTAGGCCATTTGAAGGCCTAGATATATTACATAATTAAGAAAGGGGTTTCATATGTCATCAAAACAATATAGATAGGGACAGACAACTTATCTATATTAATAATATGTTACTGTGCTAGTATTTAACTACTTTAACACTTTTATAAATAAAATTAAGGAGGTTAATATATAAAATGAGCGATTTAGGAATAGATATTTCTTATCTTGTAAAGGATGAGAAAAAGGAAGAAGAAGGCGGCATTAAACTTGGTACAATTAATATGAGTGATAAGCCTCCTGCAGAAGTTATTGAAGATGCTCCTAAAAAGAAAAAGAGAGAATCTAAAGCTCCTGATGTAAATGCTATGGCATCTAATGCAGCATCTGTTGAAACTCAAAATTATGCAGATTCATATAATGAAACTAATAATATTATTCGTGGTGCTATTATTCAGGCTGATGTTCTTAGTGGCGAAATTAAACAGGATATAGATGCAGTTAGATCTAGTAAAACTATAAAAAATAAATATACTTATATTACTAATCTTACAGCATCAGCTAGTGCACTTATCAATACAAAGATAGCTGCTGTAAAAGAACTTAATTCATCTATTACTCAGTCTCATAGATTTAATCTTGATAGACTTAAGATGTTTAATAATGAAAATAAAGATGGTAATGATGATGCTAGAACAATGGACCTTTATAATATGTATCTTACTGGTCCTATGGGTGGTTATATTCCCAATACTCCTTCAGTACAAGATATTAATCTTGGAGTAAATGGTTCATCTACTGGAAATATTCAAGGAGTTGATATGGGTGTTAATAATAATGGTGGACAGCCTCTTACTCCTGAACAGAAGAGAATGAGATTTGAATCAAATCCTGATATCAAAGTTGTAGTAAAATTTGATCAAGCATCTGGAAAAAGATTCTTCGATGTAATTGATGGATCTGGAAAGAGTATTCCTGATTATCCTAGGCCCGATGATTTTCTTCTTGAAGATACAACTATTGATGTTGCAGCAGGAGTTGCAAAGAATAGAAATATTAATCAGATCTGGCCTCTTATTATTATCGGTAGTGGCAATATTAATGAGTATTAAAAAAAAAAGAAGAAGACAGTAGCCCATGGCGGCTACTGTCTTTTTATATTCAAAATCAGATGTATCATCTTTTTATGAGGCATACATGTACATTTATTAAGGCAATCGAAGAAATCTATCTATGACAAAATTCTGTTCAAAACTTTTATATATCTTTTGAAAGGATGGTGTTTACGATTTACGGATTTGTCCAACGAACAAGAATTTATACATCTGATTTAATTTGTAGTTAGTATATTAGTAAAATTTAATAACTCCAAATTATATTTCCTCTATTATAATCAGGATTATTTGCATCATGTTTAAGAAGAATAATATCTGCATTATCTAACTGTAACTCTGAATTATGAGATATCATAATACACTGTTCAGTTCCCATAATACTCATTATTCTATTTAATACATCTGCAAAATAAACTCTATTATTATAATCAAGAGGTCCATCAATCTCATCAAGTTTAATTATATTGTATTTAGTACTACTATTATACAATAAAGAGAAACTTAATATCATAGATATCATTCCAATTTGTGAACTACTCATAGAAGATATATCATCATTTAAATATCCAGATCCTAAGCAAGGAATTCTAAATTCAGATTCATTAATAATAAATGGCTGAATTACATATTCCCCATTAAATAATAATGCTAATAATTCATTTGCTAAAGATATAATCTTTCCCATATATAATTCCATAAATACTAATTGAATTCCTGTTGTAGGAGATGAATAATATTTTATAGTTTCTATATATTCATATTTCTGTTGAAGCTCTTGAATTTCATTATTATAATCTGAAACTAAACTAATTAAGTGCTTTAATTTGTCTCTTTCAGCAATTAATGGATTAATTTCTTTAGTACAAGATTCTATATTACTATTAGCAGCATATACATTAGTTATAGCTTTATTAATCTCATCCATATTTTTCTGAAGCATAGAAATATTATTTAATACTTCATTATCTTCAGATTTATATGAATTCAATTTATCTTCTATCTCAAATATATTAGAATAAATACTTTCAAGATTTTTAAGATTAGTTAATCTAGTTTCTCTCTCAATTATTTTATTCTTAAGAGGTTCTATCTTATTAACTAAATCAGAAATTTCTTTATTTATTTTTTCTATATCTTCATTAATAGAATTAATAATGTCAAATTTGCTTTCATATAAATCTAATTGTTTCTTCATATCATCATATATAGATTTATTCTTCTTATAAATATCATAAAGATTACATATATCTATATAATTATTAATATCTTCAATAAATTTATATAATTCACTATTATCTGTCAATAAAGCTAATACATATTGCTTAATATCAGATGCATAATAACTAATTCTAGGAATCTTAGATAATATTCCAGAGTTCATATTATGCATTCTAATTATATTATTAAAATCATTTACAGCATTATTAAATATCTCTATATTAGAGATATTTGCTTTTATTTGATTTATTTCATCAGATAATATTTTTTCTGATTCTAATAAATTATTTATATAATTTGCTGTATATTTATTCTGAAAATCTAGTGCTGCTTTTATAAAAGGACAATCATCTATATTACAATTAGAAGGACGTTGTTTTATAATATTGAGAATATCATTTCTACTATTGTAATCATTAATACTTCCTCTAATAGATTCAAGCTCTTTCTCTTTCTGAGATAAAATATTAGATAACTGAGATTTATCTTTATAAGATAATCTACCATCATTCTCAATATTATTTATTATCTCATTCTGAATATCATAAGAATACTGTCCTTTAAATATAGAATATGCTTCATAGATATCATGAATAGTCTGAATAGATAATTGGTATTCTTCTCTGCTCATAGCAAGAATATCATCTACTCCAGTAAATTTCTTAAATTCATTTTCTATATCTAAAATAGTTTTATGATAAGATTCACATCTAGATTTATATTCATCATAATTTATTCCATTAGCTAAATTTTGAATTTGCTGAACTTTTCTACTAAGTTCAGCAGCCTCATCATCTTTTTTATCTATAAATAAATCTAATGAACTTCTATCTATCTGATTATCTATAAAAATTTGCTTTTCTTCATTTATAATCTTTTCATAATCAAATTTATAATTATCAGAAAGATTATAATCACTCTTTATTTTATCTAAAAGAGATTCATACTTATCTATTTCTTTTAAATAATTATCATGAGTATTATTTAAAGTCTCATATCTATTTTGAATAGATCCATCTGGATCAAGTAATTTTATACGAGACTGAGCTTCTGCTAATAAAGATATAGCATAATCTTTATTTTTCTGAGCATTGACAATCTTAATCTCAATAGCATCTAATTGTGATTTAAGATTATTAGTATCTCCCATCATCTGAAGTTTTGATGCTACAGATGATATCATAGATTTTAGATTAGAAGATTTCTTGCTAAGAACTTTATAAATATTATTATATACATCAAGAGAATTTATAATAGAATTTACAAATCTTTTTCTTTCAGCAGGTTTTTTATCTGCTAATCCTCTATCATCATTTGATAATTGAGATAGTGCTACAAAGTTAGCATCTAATCCTAATTCACTAAAGATAATATCTTTATAAGATGATACATTTCCATTAGGATTTAATTCTATAAATTCAGGTCCATGAGCTTTAGATATATATGCTTTAGTTGTTTCTCTATCACCATTTTGTTTAACTTCATGAACAAAAGAAAGTTTATAGATAGATTCCGAATCGCCTAAATAAATTTCTTTAAATGCAGGTAATCCAGGTATAAAAGAATCATTAGGATCGGGAAATACATTTAATGATTTCATAAGTGTAGATTTTCCAGATCCGTTATCTCCACGAATAATTATTATATTATTTTTGCATTTTGCCATATCTATATGAATCTCATATAGTCCCATACCATTATAAATACCTATATAATTCTTAAGGTATATTGATATAAATTTCATTATTCTCCCTCATTTCAAGCGTTTAGGAATGCTTTTATATTTTTGTTATGGATAACTTAAAAAATAAATAGAAGGAGGATAAATTCCTCCTTCTATTTTCTTTAGCATTTATTCAAAAATCCATATAAAAAGTAATTTAATTTATTATTGTCAAGTAGTGGTTTTGGAAAACCAGAAGACCAATCTATCATATATTCTTTATTGCAAGATTTACATTTCATAGATCGAATTTCATACTTGTCAAAATAAGTCATTTTTCCTTTTAAATAATTTGTTACAGCTTCTGAATAATGCTGTGGATAACCATTAAAACTAATAAGTTCTATTCTCTGAGCTTTACAATTTGGACATACATCTGGTCTTATAAATTTAATTGGTTCAATCATGACTGATACTTGTACCAAGCACCTATCATATTTCCAAGTGTGTTCATAAGTGTAAGCTCAGATACGCCAAGAGTATTAAAACTATTCTCGTTAGCTTCTATAAGAATTTCTTTAATAGAAGAAATATTATTCTTTAATTCCTTCTTGATATTTACATTCTCAGCATTAAATCCAGCAGATGATATTGTAGATTTAGTACTGCTAAGAGCATAGCAAATTAAATCTACAATATAAAATTCATCTGTAATATTCATATTAAAAGCAAATTTAAGAGCGATATATAATGGAATTGTTCTAAGAGTCTTTGCGACAAAATTCTGTTCCCAAATGTCTAAAGTACTATAATCAATATATATGCACTTTAAACTATCAAATATGATTTTAAGAAAATCATACTTTTCTTTATCAGAAATATTCTTATTAGTAATATTTACATACTTATCCTTAATCATATTAAGATATCCAACTCTTAATACATATTCTTTTTCAATAAATGCGTTATTATCACTTCTTATAACTGTCTTAAAATTATTCAAATTAGAATATCTAGAATTTGGAGTATCAGTATCTTCATTATCTGGAGCTATAAATGTATAGATCTCACTAATCCTAGAGAAATTAGAGTCTATCATAGATTGTACTAATTTACAATCATCCAATTTGTATCCAAGTTCATCAGCTATACATCTTGTTGGCTCCATATAGGTCTGCTGACCTATATTACCATTTATAATTCTATTATAATGATTAATAATCTGAAAATTATAATTATTTAAAATACTCATTCTTCATTTTTATCCAAAGGATTCTTTCCCAATGGCCTTTCATTTTTAAGTTGTTCTAGAAGTTTGCCTCTAATGAATATTAAAGATGCTCTGGTATATGGAATATATCCGCCCTGCCATCTAATCATCTTAACTTGATATCCACAATTCTTACAAACTCCTATACATTTAATTTCAGTATCTTCTGATATAGGATCACCATCATCTGTTAAATCCATAACTGTAACCTCACTATCTACTACAGTTAATGGAGATGAACATTTATGACAGCATCCTGGTCCATGATATATAAATGGATTAATTTCTATTTCCTTTTTTCCCATTTTATATCGCCTCCGGTTCTGTATATCTCATAGTTTCAACTTCTCCTTCTGCTACTAACTTTGCATCAGGATATCTTGAACTATCTTTAGATGTCAGTTCAGTGAATGGTTTTTTAACACCATTCACTATAACATGGCCTACTATAAAATTTCTACCTCTCTTCTTTTCTAACTCTACTCTAAGCTTAAGTTGTTCAGAAGAATAATAAAAATATTTATACATTGCTTATCTCCTCCAAGCTTACAATTTCACCTTCATCAGCATTAATTACAGGTTTAATGATAGATTGCATTGTAGCAATAACTTCATTAGCAACTGCAATTTGATCAGAATAATCTTTACCTGTAAGTTTGGAATCAAATACCATAGCATCTCGAATATTAATAGTTTTCTTATAGCTTTCCATAGCTTCAAAGAATTCTTTATCCCAAGTATTTGGTTCTTGATAATCTTCAAAGAATCCTCCTTCATATATAGGAGCATAAGGACAAATAGTTCCAGTAATACCCGGATTACCATCTGATGATGAATCAAGATCTACTTTACCAATGTGAGATGGATAAATAGATCTATAAATTTCAGGAATAGAGTTATTAGAACCTTCACCTAATCCTGCTATTCCTTTATAAGTGAATTTAAGAGCTTGCATAGCATCCATATCAGATACCATATTTCTGTAAGAAACCATTCTAGATGTCGATATTGCATTAAGCAAATAACTAGGATCAGTTCTTATAGCTTTCTTTATACTTGCTATACTAGCTTTTTTATTCATATCAGAAACTCTATATATACCTTTTACTATCTTAAAAGCATAGAGAGAAGCTATATATTCTGCGAATCTAATTCTCTTATAATTGATATCAAGATTATCTTTAAGTCTAAGAGCATTAAATTCTCTCATTATCCATCTGAAAATATGATAAGTTGTTGCTTTATCTTCTTCAGGAAGTCTGATAGATTTACGTGTAGATATATCATATATAGATTCAAAAGAACTTAAAATACTATATCCTTTTTCAAGAGGATCTGCTATAGTATCTCCATCTTCTGGATTATAAAACTGATATATTTTTTCATTACAATGAGAACCAAATTCTGCACCAAGGCTTCTAACCCAATATTTATCATCGAATATAATTTCATATGGAAGTCCAGGAACTATATTCTTATAAAGGGTTAATACCAAAGTCTGTATAATTGGATTCTTATCAAGTAATACCTTAGGACTACTAATATATACTCCTTCAGAAGGACTTATTGTATACATATTTTCATCCTTAGGATCATAGTCAGAAAGATATATAGCACCATTTAATTCAAGGAAATTAAGAGTGCCATAATATCCAAATTTTGCGAGAATATACTTAACTGCAGAAATACCTTTATTAAATATTCTCGAATGATAATAAGTTAATTTAAGATTCTCTCCTGCAGTTGTAGTAATACTATTATCAAAATATCTAGTGACTCTAGCTGCCATAAATACTATCTTAAATGTAATTGATGGTACCTTTGCATTAGAAGTTCCATTATTATAAGTAGAACCATCTACTATCTGGAATAAAGTGGATCTCATAATACCATTAATCTTAAAATAATATTTCTCAACTATTCTAGGAATTGCTATAAGAACATCAAAATATTCTTCACTAGGGTTCTCTTCAGTTCCACGAGAATCCTTAGCATAATAAGTTACTATAAGAAGTCTTATAGCAGATTCTTTAATATTGATATAATCATACTGATTATCACGTTTCTTCTTCTTATTCTTATTTTTATTCATATCCTCATAATAAGAATAAAGAATAGAATTTATTTCATCATAATTGTCTACAACTCTATATGAATGTACTTTTATTGTGAAATAAGGATTTTCTCTTTCACAAGAATAAATTACATTCATAAGTTCTGTTACAATTTCATCTTCATTTCTCTGAAAGAATATCGGATTGAAATGTTCTCTACTATCTTTTATATACTGAGATATTGCTTCTCTTGGATTAGTAGGATTATTCATCATCACTTTCTCCTCCATCTCCATAAGAACCTGTAAGTTCTGCAGATATACTCGTCCCAATTGGATTAGGAACATCTGGTGCATTATCTTCAAGAATTAAGGTTGCCTTAATATCAAGGGCATTACATATATCTTTAAGCTTTCTAAATGTAATGCTACCTTTTCCAAGGAGTCTCTTATCATTATTATAATTAACTCCAAATCTTTCACCATATTTATCAAGATCTATATGTTTAGATATAATAGCTTCTTTAATTGCCTTCATTTCAGGATCATCATTTGCTCCTACTTTTGGTACAAATAAATTATCTATTGTAGTCAATATAGATCTTTCTTCAGAAGCTAATTTCTGTTGACTTTGTATAATCTCTTTTAAATTACTAGCTTCTCTAAAATTTATAATATTCTGCTCACTATACATAGACCTTTCTGAACCCTGAGGCTGAACATAAATATTCATGCCGCCAGTCATATAAACACCAGGTCTATTATCAAACCTATTTCTTACTGGATAAATATATCCATCATTATTTCTTACAGCAGTATACTGGCCAAATAATTCAGGATGTTCCATCAATTCTTTTTCGGTGGTGACATCATATATAGCATCACCTATTTTAGCTTTTTCTAATGACATTTTTATCCCTTTCTTATATATCAATATAAAAATAAAAGAGGTGGGTTTTTTCCCACCTCTTTTTTACTTTGAAATTATCAAAGGCCCTTATCGTTCTTAATAATCTGCTTAATATACTCACCAGGAGTAATTGTATATATCTTTGTATCTCCATCTACAGATACTCCTGCAGTAAATACAGATCTGAGAGTTACCTGAAGCTCTTCATCAGGAGATGCATTCTTATCGAGGAACTTCTTAAGAACATCGATAAGAGTACCAAGCATCTGATCAGTATGCTCAAGTGTTACGAATCTACCATAAAGAATAGATTCAGCTTCATGGTCACAGCATGTAATAAAGAGATCAGAATGATTATCAATCTCCTTATCAGCATCCTTAAGATCATCTTCATTAAATGTAAACGAGAGGAACCAGTTACCCTTATCCTCCTCATCTTCATCCGGCTCAATGAATTCAAGAGCTGCTCCAAAGATAAATTCACCCTTAGTATTCTTATACTTAAATGCAATCTTCTTATAGCTCTTATCTTCAGACAGCTTCAGTACATCTGCTATTGTACTGAAAAATATACGATACATATCTGCGGTTCTAGATTCGACCCACATGAAATTAAAGTTGTCATGGAGCTCGATGCTATAGTTTGCTGCAATGCTCGTGTTTTCAAAGTTAAATTCTTTCATGATAAATTTCTCCTTAAATATAATAATATTATTTTTAAGAGTCTTAATCATATTGATTAAGACTCTTTTACACAAATATAATATCTACTTATCTAAACGTTTAGTTTAGATTAAAATTTTACAAATATTTATCTGGATTTGCTTTAAATGAAGCCATATCTACAATAATTGCTTCAGGACGTATTTTAGAAGTTTTGGAACTACTAAATCCTATATATGGTACTACCAATATATCAGTTGTTCTAGTAACTCCTGCATCTCCTCTAGCATCACATCCTTTACTATCAAGATATGACTGAAGTTCTTCATCTGGTCTACAACCAGTAAATCTTATTACCTTTCCAGTATCAATTGTTCCATATGATTGAATTATATTATTCATATTAGATATGAATAATAAATCTTCTTTAAGATCATTTCTTTCAGAAACAATTGTATTAGCTATTACATTTCCAATTCCATGAATAGCTCTTAATTTCTCATAAAGTATTTCATCTGTATCTCTTATAATTTCTTTTAGAGTTATACACTTTAAAATCTTTTTCCAAGTCTCAATTGCTATTCCTGTAAACCCAATACTTCCAATAAGCTTATAATCTTGAATAGGTGTATTCTTTATTACATTTATTCTTTCTATAAGAGCTTCAGAAGTTTTAGGACCAAGAAATTCAAGATCTTTAATTGTATAATTCATTAATTCACTAAATGATGAAGTCTTTAACGCTCTAAAAGTTTCTTCTCCAAAATCTTTTAGATTTAATTTATCCATCATATTAGCCATTTTAGATATTAATCTCTCAGGGCATTTCTTATTTGGGCATATTACAGATTTTCCTGATTCATTTATAATCAATTCAGTTCCACAATATGGACAAACTTTTGGAAATTCTTCTGGAGGATTTGGATTATGAAGATTATTATTTGTATACAGCTTGCTTACATATGGCATTACATCATTTGTATATTCAATCTGTACTACATCTCCAATTGCTAATCCTAAATCCATAAACCGTTTATAAGAATGACCACTAGATTTTGTATGAATGGTTCCATAAAATTCTACTGGAGTATAATGAATCATTGGGGTTACAATTCCGTCTTGTCCAATGGTATACGTATATCCAGTAAATATAGCTTCTCTTACTAAAGGATTAAATTTGATTGCTATACTATATTTATTTATAGAATTTTCTCTTCCAAGAGCTTTAATAATCTTTGGATCTGTATAAGAAATTACTACTCCATCGTACATAAATGGAAGTATATTTCTCATAGCTTGAGCTTCTTGTACAAATTTATATACTTGGAATAATACTTGTGTATAGGTTCCTCTAAGAATTGCATACTTAAGATATATTCCAGAATTATAATATTTATTAAGAAACTCTATTTCTGTTATTCTATCAATATCATCAATAGAAGTTGCTAATGGAACAAGGGTTATAAGATCTCTATAATCATATGCATCAGAAGATCCTAATAATCCTATTATTCCATTTCGTGAATTTTTATATGCTTTACCTCTTAATCTTGACATTTTATCGAGATTATTATAGGTCATAATAGCCTCAAATTTCATACCAAAAGATTTATCTATAGGTTTAGCATATGGGAATTTATATCCACCAAGAATATCTGTAAGATCTGCTGCTATATCTTCATTAGCATCTCCTCTACTTCTTGCTGATATAATATGATCAGTTACATCTGCTTCTACAGATACACCATCATACTTTAATTCTGCTACCATTTCAAATGGAGTTGTCATATCAATGAGTCCCATCTGTAAATGTTTTCCAAGAAAATCTCTTTCAAAAACTTTTACATTTTCATCATTAAATACTCCACGATCAATAGCTTCTTTATCCAAAGTAAATTTACACTTATCAAGTGAGCCAACTAACTTTGGATACTTATGAGGAATATTTATATTACGTTTCGATATAGTTTTTCCACTTGAAATAAATTCTTTATCTATATAAAGATTAGGGTCTATTGGTGGACTTTTTATTATATCATCATAATACAAACTATCATTAACAAATTTATCAATATCTGGAGTATCTATAAATACCATAGGATCTTTCATATCCTGATTGGTTACAAGTTCTCCATTTTGATTAAATTCAATTACTGGTGCTCCTATTTGAAAATTCTCATTATATTTTTTATATTTTTCAAGCAAAAGATCATAAACACCATCATCAAGAAATAATACAGATTTGTCTGTATTATTATAAACTATCTGACTTATAGAAATTATAATACTTGCATTGGCTACATCAAAATTATCTAATGTGTCTTTTGCTAATATCTTCATAGTTTCATCAGAAACTAACTTGATATTATTCGCATTCAATACACTTAGATCGCCAGACATCAGTCTCTGTAAAATATTATTTAATATTTCTTGCATAAGATTGTTCCCTTCAATAAATTAATAGAGATAGGATATTATTCCTATCTCTATTATAATATTTATTTGAAAAACTTCATCGGATAAATTACTATTGGATGCTTCATATCCCTTTCTTTAATATGCCGTGCAGCTTCTTCTCTCCAATCCAATTTCTCATTCTTATCAAAGAATGTAAATGGGCTAATGAGTTTATCTTCTGGCGGTCTATTAAATACCATAGGATAGATTTCCATTGATACAGCTTTCTTTTTAGGATGCCTTGTAAATATTAACTTTAGACCCATAGATTTTAGATATGCATTAAGAATTTCAACATTTCTATTCTTAGATTCCATATCAAGTTTAATATCTATATTGAATGGGTCATCTGTTAATAGTGCTTCAGTTAATCGTCTTGCATGAGGAGATGTAGAATAAATCATAAGCATCTGTACAACAAGTTCTGCACCAAGATGAATAAGATTTCCTGTCTCCATATTACCGAATCTAATCGGTGTCCTAGCAAAAATTGATTTATAGTTATTGCTACTCTTACTCTTACTATTTTCATTTCTGACATTAGTAGCAGAAAGAGAAGTAACACTAAACTTTTCCTCGGCATACTGCTTAAGCCTATAAATATATTGATATCCATATACCATAGGTCTTCTGGAACAAGCATAACGTATTTTTCCATTAGAACCTACAACAGGCATATACATATATTCTGGCTTAATCCAAGGAAATGTTTTATAAAGTTGATCTACCTTATCAATAGTCATATTCTCAGACATTGGCTCTATTGCAAGATAGAAAGATTTCTCATTACCCATAAGCATATGCATATATTGGATACAATCAAAGTCACTATGACTTTCAAAGAAATCCAGTGAATATTCATACATACTGGGTGATACTATCTTAAGAAAATCTAGATACATTCTAATACAATCGCTTATGTCAAAAACGTTCATATTAAAATATTCTATAAGTTTCATTGAGATATAGCTTACAGTTATTTCAAATAACTGACCTGCATTTTCTCGTCCATAGACACCACACATATTAAGTATGACATCTACAACTTCTCCAGATTCAGTTCTAGGCATTTCATCATCAGGTTTTATCTTTGCAGTAATTCCTTTGCCTCCATACCTATTACTAAGTTTATCTCCTTGAGCTACATTTATTTCTTCAACAAGTGTAATCTCAAGTACAATATTTGAGAATGCTCTTTCAGAATAATATTGTTTTCCATTAAGAGTATTCTGTGCTATAGAATAGAGTCTCTGAAGATCATAGTCCATCTTATATCCAGTATTTACAAATGGAGAAAGAATTTCAACTATCTCTTCGCACATTCTCATATTCTCTTTATAATATTTATTGATCTGTGCATTATATGCATATTCCTCAAGTTTCTGAGGAGCATTACAATAAACATCAATATCTACCACTCTACCAGCTACAGTATATCTTTCATCAGAGATCGATAATTCTCTAAGTCTAGCATAAGACTGGCTGTATAAAGATTCTTCTCGCTTCTCTCTTCTTAATCCACAAAGAATACTATCTTTAACCTTTTCTCCTATATCAGGGAAGATTTTATAGATATTATTATCTCCATAAAGATTAAGAGGAATATCGTTATCATTAATAACGATAGAAACTTTCTTTACAAGAGGAGATGCTAATTTCTTTGAAGCTGATTCAGAAATTACTATAGCATCTTCCATAGTCTTCTCACAAGCAGAATACATTGTAAGAAGATTCTTTCCATCCATTCGATTATCAAATTCATCAAAAGCCATAGACTTCTGAATTATTGTTCCTTCTGGAATACGTTCTCCAACCATAAGACTATCTATTTTATTATTATCAAATAAATAGCCATAGTTTTCAGTTACATGTTTATATTCTTTTCGTTCAAATACATGAATATTATCATCAGTATCAATAGTAAATACATAAAATTGATGCTTGGGATCATAGGAAAATTTAGGTACAATGCCTATAACTTCCATATCCCTGTCTACATCAATAAATGATGATGAATTTCGTCCAAATTCCATTTCATATCCAGTTTGGATATATGGAACATCTGGTTTCATTAGTGGTAATCTATGTTCAAGCTGCGTACCAAACATAAGTTTTCTTGAACCAGAGTTAGATGCATTAAATGGCATCTGTAGTCCCTTGCCAAGAATGTGATCAATATTATCTACTTTCACATTCTCAACTTGATTCAAAATATTAAGTGACATATTATTTCTCCTTTATATAAAAATAATTCTGATGGAGTATATCCATCAGAATTATAATATCTCTTTAATATTTAATTTGACAAACAAGGGTTAAGTTTGTTAAGAATGCTTCTACTTACATTAAATTCAGACTGTACTTGTTGTTCATCTTCTATATCATATTGATCAAGATCTTCTTTAAGATATTTAAGTGCTTCATTAATAAACACTTCTCTAAATTCTTCATCGCTATTAAGCTTTTCTTTAAAGTTTTTCTGAGCAAACTTAAGATCACTTCTATCTCCAAAATAAAGATATGCTCCTGCTCCATTTACTCTCTTTGCATTCTTAAGCTCAAGGAATAATGAAAGATCTGCATCAAATCCTTCAGCCTGATTAAATACCATAGTACAAGATTTACCAGCTCTATTATTTCTAGATTTTACAAGAGTAATATCAACAAGATTTCCAGGAATACCAAATGCTTCATCTTCCTTAAGTTTTGTATTATCATCAAATCTAAGAAGAAGATTTGTAAGATATATAATTGTATTACCGCCAGGAAGAGACTCATCCTGCTTAAGATAAGAAAGCTGTGCTTTAGATCTCTGCATAGGATTAATATCAATCTTCTTATTAATATGATTA